>Ga0172377_10004124_pt1 | contig 14948 bp, 19 predicted proteins | sample Pumphouse3metaG_FD_119749 | JGI IMG/M metagenome (GOLD analysis project Ga0172377, IMG submission 119749) | Leachate microbial communities from a municipal landfill in Southern Ontario, Canada - Pumphouse #3 metaG | ecosystem: Engineered > Solid waste > Landfill > Unclassified | place: Canada... | reverse complement strand
GGAGTTGGATCAGTTTGACCTTTTGGAGTCACCTTTCCAACTAAGACATCGCCTTCTTTTACTTCAGCTCCGAGACGCACAATTCCCATTGAATCAAGATTTGCCATTCCATCTTTTTTCTCATTTTCAAGTTCAGATGTAATTTCTTCTTTACCCAACTTTGTATCGCGAACTTCCACTTCATATTTTTCAATATGAATGGATGTATAAACATCATCTTGAACCAATCGTTCACTCATGATGACAGCATCTTCATAGTTATACCCATTCCATGTCATAAACGCAATGACAACGTTACGACCAAGAGCCATTTCACCTTGACTCATTGATGGGCCATCAGCTAAAATATCTCCCGATTTCACAATGTCTCCCGTTTCCACGATGGGACGTTGATTAACACAAGTAGAATGGTTCGACCGTTCAAACTTAACGAGTGGATACGTTTTTAACGTTCCATCATTTTGTAAAATGACAATTTTAAGAGCATCAGCATATTGAACATATCCATCACCTTCACATACCACAGCAATCCCAGAATCATGGGCTGCTTTGGCCTCAATTCCAGTCGCAACATAAGCAGCTTCTGGTTTCAATAAAGGAATGGCTTGACGTTGCATATTCGCACCCATTAAGGCCCGATTGGCATCGTCATGTTCTAAGAAAGGAATACAAGCGGTAGATACCGCAACAATCTGCTTTGGAGAAACGTCAATTAAATCAATTTTGGCTTTACTCATTTCAATGGTATCACCCATATGACGAGCAATGACAATTTCATCTTCAATTTCTTTATCAGCATTTACTTTAATATTGGCTTGTGCAATATAATATAATTCTTCTTTATCAGCAGTGAGATACAACAAATCATTTGTAACGATTGCTTTATCCCCTTGTTGAACAACTTTTAAATAGGGTGTTTCAATAAACCCATATTGATCCACTCGTGCATAAGTAGCTAAGGAGTTGATCAATCCAATGTTTTGACCTTCAGGCGTTTCAATAGGACAAATCCGTCCATAATGAGAGACATGAACATCACGTACTTCAAACCCCGCACGATCCCGAGTTAATCCTCCAGAACCAAGCGCTGATATACGACGTTTATGAGTAAGTTCAGACAATGGATTGATTTGATCCATGAATTGAGATAATTGAGAACTACCAAAAAATTCACGAATTGAAGACGTCAAAGTTCGAATATTAATAAGATTTTGAGGAACAATATTGCGAGGATCAGAAGTCGTTGACATCCGGTCACGCACATTTTTTTCCATTTTGGTTAAGCCAATTCTAAATTGATTTTGCAACAATTCACCGACCAACCGAAGACGACGATTTCCCAAATGGTCAATGTCATCAATCGTCCCGATTCCCACATGAAGATTCATGTAGTATCCAACAGATGATAAAATATCAGATAAAGTAATATGATTAGCAGTTTCTTCTTGATTATTTCCAATCAATTTAATTGATTCATGATATTCATTTTCAACTGTTAAAAGTTCTAAAACGACGCTATTTCCTTCTAGCATTTGATCGTATGTTAAAGTCTTTCGGAAACTAGCCCGAAGCGTTCTTAAAAGATCACAAACTTCTTTGGTAATGTCATATGATCCTGTTTCCAACATCACTTCACCAGTATTCTCATCAACCAAGTCTTCTTCAATAATTAATTTAAATTTAGTTCCAATTAAAAAATCCAAACGACTAATCAAATCGAGTTTCTTATTAACTTTATAACGACCAACACTCGCAAGATCATATCGACGATTATCAAAAAGTCGACCTGCTAAATAAACACGAGCTTGCTCAGGGGTTGATTTTTCTCCTGGACGAAGTTTATCGTATAGTTGTTCTAAAGCATCATCAGATCCAAACGTATCATCCTTACTAAATGTATTTTCAAGGAATTGGTTTCGACCAAATAAATTAATAATATCGCGATTGGAATTTAGACCCATGGCGCGTAAAAAAGTCGTCAAAGGGATTTTTTTACTACGATCTAATTTTGCATACCATATATTTTTTGTTCCTGTTTCATATTCAACCCACGCTCCACGCGTTGGAATGACTTGACCAGCATATAAGACTTTTCCACTCTTTTTATCAACAGAATTAGAAAAGAATACCCCTGCAGACCGAATAATTTGAGTGACAATAACACGTTCAGCGCCATTAATCACAAAAGTACCCCAAGGAGTCATGACCGGATATTCGCCTAAGAAAATCCGTTGTTCCTTGATTTCTCCAGTTTCTTTGTTTTTTAATAAGACATCAACTTTTAAAGGCCGTGAATAATTCATATCACTTCTTTTTGCTTCTTGAATGGTATATTTAGGTTCTTCAAAATCATAATTTCCTAAATATAATTCAAGTTTTTCACCATGATCTTTAATCGGTGACAGTTCTTTGAATAAGTCCTTAATTCCTTGATTAACAAACCAGTCAAAAGATTTTGTTTGTACTTCAATAAGATTAGGGAGTTCAACATTCGTTTGAACACGCGAGTAATTTCTCCGGATACGATTTTTTCCATAAACGACATTTTTAAAGCTCAAATTATTCCACCTCGCTATTTATTTAAAGCAAAAAAGGTTATATCCTAATAGAATACGACGTACTATTGCATTTTATTATACTACCATATAGTTGTCAATTTGTCAAGATTATTTTTGCTTTTTTATTATTGATAAATTAGACAATTCCTGAAAAAAACTCCCATTGGGAGTTTGAAATTACATATTTTTTTGACTTTTTAAAATGAAATATCCTTTTTCTTTCGCAACAACATCAACGTTACCATAGACTTCTTTCATTCGTTTCATTAAGGAATCAGCCCCTTGTTTTTTTTGAATAACAACCATCATCATCCCCCCCATGTTCAAATGATCAAAGCCACCCAATACCATCGCATGAACAACATTTTTACCTGCCCTAATAGGAGGATTGGTCACAATGAAGTCAACCGACTGAGGAATATTTTGATACACATCACTGTGAATCAATGAGGTATTTTTAATCTTGTTTTGTTTCACATTTTCTGTAGCCAGATCCAACGCTCGCGTATTAATATCTGAAAGGGTTACATGCGTGTGAGGATGAGCTTTTGCAATTAGTAACCCAATTACGCCAACGCCACATCCTAAATCAAGAATAGTTTCTTTTTGAAACAAGGGAAGATGTTGGAGAAGGACATGAGTTCCAAAATCAACACGATCTTTGGCAAACACTCCTCGATCAGATGCAAAAGTGAGCGTGACAGTGCGAAAAGTATATCCAAATGTTCGCGCCTCACTAGTCAACGTCTCATCGTTGATAAAATAATGACTCATATCATTCCCTCCTTTAAGAAAGAAAAACCTAGATGACTCTAGGTTATTCCATTATTTCAATTCAACAGTAGCGCCGGCTTCTTCTAATTTAGCCTTTAATGCTTTAGCTTCGTCTTCAAGAACGCCTTCTTTAATTGCTTTTGGTGCTGCATCAACTAATTCTTTAGCTTCTTTTAAGCCTAAACCAGTTAATTCACGAACCGCTTTGATTACATTAATCTTAGCAGATCCAACTTCTTTAAGAATTACATTATATTTTGCAGGTCCTTCTTCAACTTCTGGAGCATCTGCAACAGCAGCAGCAACAGGAGCAGCAGCACTTACACCAAATTCAGTTTCAATGGCTTTCACCAATTCATTGAGTTCCAACACGGTCATTTCTTTTAAAGATTCGATAAATTCCTTAACATTGATTTTCATATTTCTTTCCTCCTATAATATTAAGCGTTTTGTTCGGCTACACTCTTGACCGCATACGCTAAATTGCGGACTGGAGCTTGTAATACACTGAGTAACATTGACAACATACCCTCTTTGTTGGGAAGTGCTGAAAATACTTTTAAATCGGCAGAATTCATAACTTGACCATCAACAACGCCTGCTTTAATTTTTAGCTTGCTGTTTTTCTTGGCAAAATCATAAATAATTTTTGCTGTTTTACCAGCATCTTTCGAGAAAGCAACAGCTGTTGGTCCTGATAAGTATTGTTCTAATCCTTTAATATTGGCTTCTTCGGCTGCCCTTAAAATGGTGTTATTTTTAATCACTTCAAAATGGCAATCTTGAGCAAATAATTGACGGCGCAAACTAGTGACTTGAGCAACATTTAACCCAATACAGTCAACAACAATTTGAGCTTCGGACGAACGAATCTTCTCAGCAACTCCAGATACTACTTTAATCTTCTTTTGTAAAGTTGCTTCTTTCATTATTTTACCTCCTATGATAAATAAAAACCTCTTGATGCCAATGACAAAAAGAGGTAAAGTTTACACTTTATAACCTCGGCAGGATAATTAAGCACAAGCCCCTGCTGTCTACGGCGATTAATCTATTCTATTATTATGTTGGTTCAAATTTTAATATTAAATGGTTTCTGGATCAATTTTGATGCCAGGACCCATGGTCGATGAAATAGAAATGTTTTTCACGTAAATACCTTTAACGGTTGCTGGTTTAATTCTCATCAATGTAGAATAGATGATTTTAACGTGTTCCATCAATTGGGTACTATCAAATGATACTTTGCCGATAATAGTTGGGACATTCCCAGTCTTATCAACACGATATTCAACTTTACCAGCTTTGATTTCTTCAACCGCTTTTTTGAGATCCATGGTCACAGTACCGGTTTTAGCATTTGGCATTAAGCCTTTAGGACCTAATAATTTCCCGAGTTTACCGAGTTCTCCCATCATATCTGGAGAAGCAACGATTACGTCGAAATCAAGCCAACCGCTTTTAATTTTTTCAAGATACTCAGTATCACCCACATAATCAGCCCCAGCAGCTTCTGCTTCTTTGGCTTTTGACCCTTTGGTTAATACTAAGACTCGTTTTACTTTACCTGTACCATGTGGTAATACAATCGCTCCGCGTAAATTTTGTTCTGCTTTACGAGAATCAAGATTTAAACGAAAGACAACTTCTACCGTTCCATCAAACTTTGAAACACTTGTTTGTTTCACAAGTTCAACAGCTTCAGCCAATGGATAACGTTTATTTGCATCAATTAATTTAGATGCTTCAACATATTTTTTTCCATGTTTTGCCATAATTTTCCTCCTTTGTGGTCTAACGGAAATTCCTCCCACTACTTAAGGGTAAGATGAACCTTAAATAACAATTTTTTGAATTTAGTCGTTAGAAATTTTTGTTAATTAGTCTTCAACAACAATTCCCATGTTTCGAGCAGTTCCTTCAACGATTTTAACCGCTGATTCAACATCATAAGCATTTAAATCAGACATTTTAGTTTTCGCAATTTCACGCACTTGATCACGTTTAATTGTTGCAACCTTAATTTTCTTTGCATTAGATGAACCGCTTTGAATGCCGGCAGCCTTCTTTAATAAGTCTGCTGCTGGTGGAGTCTTTGTGATGAAAGAAAATGAACGATCTTCATAAACACTAATGATAACAGGTATTACATTTCCCATTTGGGCTTTTGTTGCTTCATTAAATTGAACAACAAATTGTTGGCCATTAACACCGGCTTGTCCTAATGCAGGACCGACGGGTGGCGCCATTGTTGCTTTACCTGCAGCAATTTGTAATTTAATGACTTTCGTAATTTTTTTCGTAGCCACGAGACACACCTCCTCTTTTGTCTATTGTGGTAATCTTGAGTTTTAAAAACTCTCCCACCAATAATTAATAGAATACGTGAGATTAATGCACGCTTAAATATTATACTCTATTTAGCTAGATAAGTCAATATCACGCACGCAACATTTGTATTTTTTTATACTTGATGTAATTCAGTAACCAACCTCGTTAAATAACTTGCTTTAGCAACGGTAATTGACCTTTTATTACAAAAGATTAGTCACTTTTAGTTTCTTTAAAATAAATATCCGTATCTAAGAAACGTTTAAAAATTTTTTCTTTTTTCCGGATTTCATGACTCTCAAAGAAGAAAAGCGAAAAAGATTCCCACAGTAAAAACCACCCACCAATAAACAAGCCTTCCAATGAAATCGACAATAACAAACTAGAATGAATCAAATTACGAAGAAGATAAGCAGCAGTCAAAAAAATCACACTCATAAACACATAGGTAATAATTCGTCTATAGTTATGTTTTAACGATTTGTTGGTAAAAAACATCACAATATTAAAATTATTTTTAACCCCTGTGATGCATTTTAATTCTTTATCAGCATCTTTTAAGTGACTAGGTAAATAGAAACATATTTCAATTTTCTCTTTAAGCGGTATTTCATTACCGACTTGTTCCAAGTAATTAAGCACTTCAGGTTCTAAATCTCTTCTTTTAATGGCTGATGCATCCCATCCATTGAATAATTCCGAATAATTATCTAATGATATTTCAACAATATAGGCTTGATTGTCAGGATTTCTATTATACATGTTTTGAAATGCATTCTTATTTTTGTTTTTCATATGTCAGCCTCTTATATTACTAATATGTATTATAACACAATGTCAACTATTATTCAATGGTTTGTCATGATCAATAAGAAAAATCATTATACAAGAAGATTATAAAAAAAATCCTATAAATAGGATTTTTATACTTTCTTCACTTCTGAAAAATGAAGTTCTGCAGGTGTTAAACGTCCAAAAAAGTCAATTAACACGCGTACTGTTTCTTTATCCATTTCAATGGTTTCGACTTTACCAACTTGACCCATGAATGCTCCAGAAATGATTTGAACCTCATCACCAATTTCAGCTATAAATTTCTTTTCACCAATCACTCCACACATCCGTAAGATCGGTTGAATTTCTTCTTCTGGAAGAGGAACTGGTTTTGCACCTCCACCAGAGGATCCAAGAACACCCGTAACCATCGGAGTATTTCGAACCATGAACCATGTTTCATCCGTGACAACCATGTCAATGAACACATATCCAGGAAATGGTTTGGTAAGAACTTCTTTTTTATCACCTTTTTTGGTAAACTCAATGGTTGTTTCTTCAGGTACAAGCACTTGAAAAATAAGGTCTTGCATATTCATGGATTCAATACGACTTTCAATATTGCGTTTGGCCGTATTTTCCATTCCTGAATAGGTGGTCACCACATACCATGCACGATCGTCCATGTTTAACTTCCCCAGCTTCGGAATACATCAAGTAATAATTGAACAAGATTGTCTGCTATCGCAAAGAAGAAAGCCATAATCAAAGAAAATAGTAATGCAGTCAATGAATTTTGAATGATGATGCCTTTGGTAGGCCATGTCACTCGACGAACTTCTTCAAAGGATGGTTTATAATATGGCCAAATAGCAAGTAGGACCGATAATCCGCCCAAACTAATCAAAATCCATGCAAATACTTTTGGATAATCGCCAATTAAGAAGACACCATCCGCAGATAAATCTCCACTTAAAAACAAGGATCCAAGAATAATAGATACCAATGCTAAAAATAATAATATTAAACTTTCATGCTTATATTCTTTTGTGAATACAGTCACTAACCGATTGGGTTTTTTTTCTTCAGACATAAACAATATTCCTCCTATTTAGTCTCTTTATGAACGGTGTGCTTGTTACAGCGCTTGCAATACTTTTTAATAACCATTCGTTCACTTTTGTCTAGTTTATTGCGATCTGTTGTATAATTGCGAGATAAACACTCCTCACAAACTAATATTACTTTTTCTCTCATAAACCTCACCTAATAACTCTTATTTATTTTACCAAAATTTCCCCTTATTGTCAATTGTTATTTGGAGAATTTTCGATATGAGCCTTTTTAAGTTTTTGTTTGATGGCATACAAAACGTTATATGTTTTCTTAATATCCATATGAAGCATCCTCGCAATCGTGCGTGCTTGTTTACCCTGAATATATTTTAACTCAAAAATAGTTTGTTCCACGGTAGTAAGGGACAACGATGGCATTTCCATATAAGAAGGCTCTTCTTCTTGCATATAGAAACGAGCGTCTTCAACCAATGTCACTTCATAATAATAATGCTTTTCATGACGAAGAATAGCAATAATTTTTCGTTGTAAAATCATGTCAAAATATTTATTAAAAGATTTTCCTATATAGGGATTATACGTATAAAAAGCCTTATACAGCATCATCAATCCTTCTTGGAAAAAATCTTCATAGTTTTTAGCATGAATGCGAAAACCATTTAATCTTTTTTTAATTAAATTAGTATATTTTTCAAATAAAATCCCTAAAGCAACTTCACAGTCTTCATACATCAAATATAACAATTCCGAATCGTTATATTGATGAATCATATGTTATTCCTTTCGATATTTAATTATTTCATATAGCATGATTCCACATGAAACCGATGCATTCAAAGAATTGACATGTCCTACCATTGGAAGTTTCACTTGAAAATCACAATGCTCTAACACCAATCTTGAAATTCCTTTTCCTTCAGATCCAACCACGAGCACAACCGGCATATCATACTTTATTGATTGATATGAGACCGCCTCAGGAGTAAGTTCTAAAGCAACAACCCAAAAGCCTTTGCTTTTAAGCGTTTTAATCGTTGATACGAGGTTGGTCACTTCACATACCTTGACATACTCAATGGCTCCAGTCGAAACTTTAGCGACCGTTCCTGATAAACCAACACTTCGATTTTTAGGAAGGAGAATGCCATCCACACCAGTGGCATCAGCAATTCGAAGAATTGCTCCCAAATTATGAGGATCTTCCATTCCATCCAGTGCAACAACAATCGGATATTCACTTCGAGCCGCTTTTAAAATAGTATCGAGATCATAATAAGGATAATCTTCAACCTCACACACCACACCTTGGTGAAGTCCCGTAATCATTTTATCCAAAGTTTGTTTTGTAACTATTTTATAAGGAAGCCGACGAATTAATGCCAACTCAATAAATTCTTTGTTTTTTTCTTCAACATAAAGACAACGGATTGAACGAGAATGTTCTAAAGCCGCTTTGACTGCATTTTTTCCATAAATATATTCGCTCATTTTGGTTTCTCCTCGATCAAAGTAGTAATAAATCCAAACAATTCGTCAAATCGATCATATTGTTGATTCAAATACAAATATCCGATAATAGCCTCAAATCCTGAAGCGATTAAATATTCTTCACTATGATCTTTATATCGATAATTACGACCCCGTTTGTAAATATTACGTTCTTCATCGGTTAAAATCGGATATAGCGTTTGTAGCAACCAGCTTTGTGCTGTCCGACTCACAAATTTCACCGATTCATTATGAAGTTTTTGTAAATGAGTAATTCCTTTACTAATCACGTAATCACGAACTCGCAATTCATAGTAAGCATCTCCAATAAAGGCGAGATTTGCACCAGTTAACTCATTGACATTCACGAAAGAAAGACTCCTAACATCGCAACAATTTCACGATATTGATCGGCTGTGGCAAAATCTTTTTGTATACGAGCTTGTTGCCATTTTTTCACCAAGGCGATTTCAGAATCATTTAAAGGACTGATCACCTTGTCTATTCCTAAAACCCATGTTAATTGTTCAAATAAGAACAACACCTCTTGAATCCCTTTAGCCTCTACTGATGATTGTCGTAATAGCCCATTCATAATTTTAGCCACTTTAAACAATACCGTAATCGCATTAGCTGTATTAAAATCATCGCTCATCGCTTCCACAAATTCGTGGTGTAATTCTAAAAGTGCAGAATCAGTTAACGTCTTCGCCACATCTAATTGATTATATTCCAATTGCAATTTTCGTTTTAAAGCAACAAACGGTCTCATCATTTTATCTAGATCCGTTTCAGCTTGACCAATCAATTCACTTCGATAGGTAAGGGGTTGACGATAAGGAACATTCAAAAGCAACAATCGGTACACTTGATACCCAATGTCTTGGACCATTTCATGAGCCCATATAATATTTCCCAAAGATTTGCTCATCTTTTCACCACCAAAATCAATGCGACCATTGTGCATCCAAATATTAGCAATATGATGATGGAAAGCAATTTCAGCTTGCGCAATTTCATTGTCGTGATGAGGAAACTTCAAATCCAATCCGCCCCCATGAATATCAATTAACCCATGAAAAATCGAATCAATCATGACCACACATTCCGTGTGCCATCCAGGACGTCCCTTACTCCAAGGAGAATCGAAACGCAATCCTTGCTCAGTCTGTTTCCATAAATTAAAATCAATGGGATTGATTTTTTTCTCGTTTTCTTCAATACGAGATCCTACCATTAATTTTTCTTTGCTTTGACCGCTCAAAATACCATAATCAGGAACTTGGTCAATCGCGAAATATACATCTCCATCTACTACATAAGCCCCCTTCTTTTCAACAAGCAACTCAATGAACTTGATGATACTAGGGATAGTTTCTGTTACTTTTGGATTTTTATAATGAGGTAAACAGTTAAGTTGACGATAAGTATCTAAAATAGAAGCGATATAGCGCTCAGATACAGTCGTTTCTGTCGTCCCTTCATCAATGGCTTTTTTAATGATTTTATCATCGATATCAGTAAAGTTGGATACCAACTTCACTTGATATCCCATAAAAGTAAAAAACCGAGCAACCGTATCAAAAAACACCACAGGGCGTGAATTTCCTATGTGCATATTATCATAAACAGTTGATCCACACACATACATCGAGACTTCATCAGGATGAATGGGTTTAAACGGTTCTATTTTATTTGTTAAAGAATTGTAAATATGAATCATTTTAAAGACCTCTTTTTCATCTTTATTATATCACATGTCTGATGAAAGATAAATAACTTTAAAATAAAAGCATCAATCGATGCTTTTACTTTACTTTAATCGACGAGGTAATATCACCGTGAAAATCGTCCCTTTGGGATGATTGGGTTCACAGCTAATTTTACCACGATGATGAACAACAATCGTTTTTGCAATACTCAATCCTAATCCATTGCCACTAATAGATCGAGACCGTGCTTTATCTTCCCGGAAAAACCGTTCAAATATTCGCTTTCTATTTTCTTCTTGAATCCCCATTCCAGTATCAATCACGTTAATAATCACATCAGATCCGTTTACTTTTCCACGAATACAGATTTCTTCCCCCTCAATAGTATACTGCAATGCATTGTCTAGCAAAATAATCATCAACTGATTGATTTTATTTTGATCAACCCTGGCTTTCACGGCTTCCACTTCAACAATAAAAGTCTTGTTTTGAAGGGTTGCAAGTTCCTTAAAAGGTTCAGCAATTTCACTAATAAGTTCCTTCAAATCAATTAAAGTATAATCTAGAACAAAACTATTATTATCATTATGCGCTAGAGTCAATAAATCAGACGTCAACTTATTAAGTCGGGAGAGTTCCTTTAAGGAGATAGCTAAATCTTCTGATACCTCCATCACCGTTTTTGACGGATCAGTCATGATATTTTCGATTTTACTTTGAACAATCGCCAAGGGAGTTCTAAGTTCATGAGAGGCATCACTAACAAAAGACGCCTGTTTTTCTAAAGTAAGCATAATGGGTTTAATCGATGCGGAACTCATAATATAACTAGCAGCACTCGAAAGTGCTAAAATTAAAACGGTACTAAATAGATATACCGAGATAATTTGATTGCGAGAATGCATTTCCCCATCAACATTAATATAAATCTTCATATAACTGGCATTAAGGAAATCCACATCTACTGTTTGTAGAAGTGTGATATAGTTAGAGTCAACAATCACAGTTCCTCCTGAATAATGCATGGTTTGCGTAATAATTTCATAATAAACGTGATCATAGATACCCTCATTTATATTGATCGATCGTTCAACTACCCCACTAGTAAAATAATAGGCCACGCACACTCCATATTCATTAAAAAAGGCCACATTCATAAATTGCTCTTGCGATGGTCGAATTTGATTGGTTAAAAACCCACTTTTTAACTCCTCTGAATAAGCATACACCGACCTTTTTGCTTCTTTAAAAAAGACATCGTTCACGGCCACGCCAATAAAAGCTCCTAGCACCGCAAAAATAACTAAGTAAGCAAGTAAATTATATAATAAAAAGTAAAGACGTTGACAACGAGGCGACTTGCCATCATGATGATTCTTTTTCACTCCACATATACCCTACATTTCTTAAAGTTTTTAAATACATATGATAATCATATTTTTTCAATGCTTTTCGCAAATTAGAGACATACACTTCAACAACACTCCAAACAGTTTCTGAATCAAATCCCCAAATACGATTAAAAAGTTGTTCTTTGGGAATAATAATTTCTTTATTCCGAACCAAATATTCTAAAACATCGTAGGTTTTTCCAATGATGTCGAGCATTTCTCCATGAATAGTCACTTTTTTTTGAACAATATCAAATTTCATGTCTTTAAAGACAATTTGTAATCCTTGAAAATTATTATTATAGCGACGTAAAATTGCTTCCACCCGAGCAATCAGTTCATCTCGATAAAAAGGTTTGGTCATATAATCATCTGCTCCCAGTTTTAACCCTTTTACTTTATCAGCAATTCCATCTTTTGCGGTAAGCATAAGCACAGGACATGTTCCCACGCGACGAATATTTTTTAAAATAGTAAATCCATCAACACCTGGCAACATGACATCTAAAATGATGAGATCATAAATATTTTGTTCAACAACAAACATCGCCTCATCCCCACGATAAATGGAATCAACCGTCGCAATGCTTTTTAACATGTCGCCAATGGCTTTATTTAAATGCTGATCATCTTCAATAATTAAAATTTTCATCAATTTTTATCCTCTTATATATATTTTCACTTATATTATAACCACCCTCACTTAAATGAGTCTTAATTTCATTAAAGTGAAAAAAAGCAAGCATACTGCTTGCCTTTTGTCGAATTAACGTTTTGAGAATTGTGGAGCACGACGAGCTTTTTTAAGTCCGTATTTCTTACGTTCTTTAGCACGTGGATCACGAGTGACTAACCCAGATTTCTTCAAAATAGGTCTAAAGTCAAGATTGAGTTCCATTAAGGCTCTTGTAATTCCGTGGCGGATAGCACCAGCTTGACCTGTAATACCTCCTCCTAAAACACTAACGATAACATCATAACTATCTACAGTTCCGGTTAAATTAAGTGGTTGCAAAACATCTAAGCGAACAGCGGCAGATGGAATATAATCGATAAATGTGCGATTATTAATGGTAATTTTACCTTTTCCAGGAACTAAACGGACTTTCGCAACGGAGCTTTTCCGGCGACCGGTTCCATAATATTGTACTTGTTCCATTCCATTCACCTATCCTTTCAAATGATAAACTTCTGGTTGTTGTGCTTGATGCAAATGCTCAGGTCCACAATAAACAAAAAGTTTTTGATACATCACTTCACCAAGTTTGGTTTTTGGTAACATGCCTTTGATGGCAATTTCAACCAATTTTTGTGGTTGTGTATCTAACATTTTTTGTGCAGTTCTAGTTTTTAGACCACCATTGTATCCAGAATGATGACGATACAATTTTTTTTCTAATTTATTACCAGTCAAAGCAATTTTTTCAGCATTGACAATGATAACATAATCACCACAATCAACATTTGGTGTATATGTTGGTTTGTGTTTTCCTCTTAAAATGGATGCAACTTCAGATGAAAGACGTCCTAAAACGATGTTTTCAGCATCAACAACATACCATTGATGAACGACAGTTTGATTGTTAGCCATATATGACTTATTCATGGTTTCCTCCTATAAGTATTCGGCAAAAATTGTGGATTTTTTCGCATTTTATACAAGGGCTTTTATTGTGTGGGATAATAAAAACGTACCTAATATATAATACACCATTCAAGACAAATTGTCAATATTTTTTATTGGAATCCGCCAAAGGAGTTAGGCAATAATATTACGATTGAAATTTCCATCAACCCCATTAATAGAGGCATATGTGACAAAAGATCGTTCATCAATTCGTTTAGCCAAGGCTCGATATTCTTCTATTTCATAAGCTAAAACAACAGATTCCAACACCCACCGAGGTTCGCCCGTATATCCTCCAACCGCCGAGAAAATGGTAATTCCATGGTTGAATTTTTCCAACAAAGCCTTTTTCATCGCCTCAGATTCAGTTGTAATGATAGTAATCTTCATAAATTTGTAAATAGTATGAATGCGGTCTAAGGCAATCATATGGGTAATCAGCCGAATAACCGTGAATACCGCAACATTGATGCTTCCACCAACTAACCCAGAAGCAACAATGATAACAAAATCCACAGCAATTGAAAACTTCGTAAACGAAATATTTTTCTTCAAAGCAATATATTGAGCAAGAATGTCCATTCCACCACTAGAAGCACCACCACGCAAACAAATCGCGCATCCGATTCCAGTTAACAACCCCCCTATAATCGATAGGAGTAACTTTTGGTCAGCTAGTGAAGCAAAAGGATCAAGTCCTCCTACTCGAAGCACTTCTAATAAATAAATAAGAAGTGCTTGAAGCACGACTGAAATCAAACTTAAATAAGCAAAGCGTTTGCTCACGCCTCTCCACCCAATCATAAATAAGGGAATATTAATCAAAGCAATGAAAATAGATTTACTAATATGAATATCAGCTCTCCCTAGAATCGTTGACAAGAGTTGAGAGACCCCCGTCACTCCACCAGCATAAAACTCACCCAAATCAAGAATCCAAACAATAGCCAAACAGTAAATGGTAGTTCCAATGATTAGTCCCGTCACAACAGACACATTTCGTTTCTTAAAAAAACTAATTATTTTGTTCATCTTATACGCTTCTTTTCATTATTCACTAGCCAATTTTTTAAGTTCTTCATCAAGATCTAAACGTTTAAATAATACCGCCGCTTTAACAGTAACCTTAGCATTGTCCACTTTTCCATATACTAATTCATCCGTCGAAATCGGTCTATTTACTATGCCCAACTCTTCTAAAATCGTCGAGGTAGTAG
>Ga0172377_10004123_pt1 | contig 14948 bp, 12 predicted proteins | sample Pumphouse3metaG_FD_119749 | JGI IMG/M metagenome (GOLD analysis project Ga0172377, IMG submission 119749) | Leachate microbial communities from a municipal landfill in Southern Ontario, Canada - Pumphouse #3 metaG | ecosystem: Engineered > Solid waste > Landfill > Unclassified | place: Canada... | reverse complement strand
TGACGGAGGCGAAGGGAATGATACGCTTTTAATTACTGGAAATCAAGAGATCGATTTCAGTGGATTAAGTGAGCATATCTCTAATATCGAAACAATTAAACTCGGTGAAGGGAAACAAGATGTGACCCTTACATTAGAGGATGTGTTGTCGATGACGGATGATGAACATACATTGCGCATCGACGGGGATGCAGATGATACGGTACATCTTTTAGAAGAAGGTGAATGGACACTTGGTGATAATATCATTGTCGATGGTGAAAATTCTTATAACGTGTATACCGCAGAGAACGGGGATGAAACCGTTACGCTACAAATAAATACACAAGTCCATACAGAAGAGAGCTAATAAGCTCTCTTCAACCCCTCTTTTTTTTCTTTTCAAAAATCTTTAAATCTTTAATAATCTATGAATACCGAATTTTCTTGGCATGTGAGACAGCAATAGAATCTAAAAAGATTCTATTTGAGTAAAAGTACGAGGGAAATTCTGTCGTTTACGTGAAGTTTGGCAAAGATCGAGGTGATATGCGCCTTGACCGTACGGGTGGTGATATGCAGTGCCGAAGCGATCGCATCGTTTGTAAAACCTTCTAGGATCAGATGCACCACCTCCACCTCTTGGGGTGTGAGCCTTTCGTTGATAAACTTTTGTGCTTCCTCATTGATCTTGCTTTGTTTTTTTATCAAAATGAGTGCAGAGGTGAGTTCGGGGTAGCTCCACACTTTTCCCTCTCGCACGCTTTGGAGCATCTGCTCAAAGTGGATAGAACTCATACGGGAATTGCCGTAGGCTTTGATGGCATGTGAAAGGAGCATTTTTCCCGTGATGATCGCGGGTGTTCTTTCAAGAACGATAAGGTTCTTCGGTAGCGTATTTGCGGCTATGAGCTTGTTGATCTCGGGTGCGACGCTATCGAAGTCCGCTATCACTATGGCATGCGGATCTGCTTGCAACAGCTTTGTGAGCGACTCTAACTCATCACATGCCAAAGGGTTTTCTATGGCATGTCGTTTGCTCCATTCATCGACGATATCGAGGTTTTTACTAAAAAGTACGAGTCCCATGTTAACGCTCCGTAAAAACGTATTGTTTTGATTTTAAGATCGGCTTGAGAATATATTGCATCACTGTTTTTTGCCCCGTGATTATATCGACGTTTACCGTCATCCCCGGTATGATCTGGAGCGGATGCTCGTCGGTGCCGAGATAGCTTTTTTCGGTTTCGACGTGGATGATATAAAAGGTTTCATCCTCTTTATCGGTGATAGTGTCGGGAGAGATAAAGATCACTTTACCCGTGAGCCCGCCGTGGATCGCATAGTCGTAGGCGGAAACTTTCACCTTAGCCTCGGCTCCGGGATGGATAAAGGCAATGTCGCTTGGTTTGATTTTAACTTCGAGTATCAATTTTTTACTCGTAGGAACAATCTCTACAAGGTCCTCACCCGGTTTGACCACCCCGCCAACGGTATGGATATAGAGCTTTTGTACGATACCGTCTACGGGAGATGCAACCATAGTACGGCGCACCTGATCGGAAAACTCCTCTTGCTGCGCCTGCAAACGGGCTATTTCGGCGGTGACTTCGTTGAGTTCCCTTTTGGCGGTGTTGATAAAGAGCTGTTTGGCTTCTATACGTTTGTTGCGAAATTCGCTGATAGCCGCTTCAAGGCGTGGCAGGGAGAGTTCAGCCGCTTGGATGCGGTTTTCTATCTCGTTGGCTTCGCGTTTAAGCTTTAAGAAATCAACCTTAGATTTTACTCCCTCGCGCACCATCGGCGCTGTCATTGCAATCTCTTCGCTAACGTATTCGAGCGATTTTCTAAGGGAATGAATATTCGCTTGTGCTTCTTTGTACTCCTGTTTTTTTTGGTCGATAAGATCGATCATCGCTTTATCTTTGGCTTGGAACTCGATCATATTGGAATCGTAAAGTTTTTTTGCCAATGCGATTTGGAATGCCAGCTCCTCATCATCGGTTGCTGCCTCTTTGAAGGGAAGCATATTCGCTTCGGCATGGAGGCGCATCCTTTTGGCTTCGAGCTCTTGGTATTTGAGAGTATTCGTTTTTGCCGCAGAGAGCGACTTTGCGTTATTGATTTTTAAAAGGATATCCCCCTCTTTTACAATCTGCCCTTCGTTGACGAGGATCGATTCGACGATTCCCCCTTCAAGGTTTTGAATCAGCTGGTTTTGCCCGTAGGGGATCGCTTTTCCATCCCCTCTTGTGATCTCGTCGATCTCGGCGACCGAAGCCCAAACGATAAATGCCAAAACGGTAAAAAGCCAGATTTTAAGTACCTTGCTCATCTTTGTCGGAGCACGCTCCAACACCGCGGAGCTAAGGCTGTTCATAAATTCGTAGTCTTTTTGGGTGTATTCGACGGGTTTGTTATTTCTTCTCAATTTTTTTACCTCCGCCTTGGAGTTGTGCGAGTGCACTCTCTTTAGGTGCATCGATGATGATGCGCCCCTCGTGCATAACGATGACACGTTCTACAAGTGCTAAGAGGGTCATCTTTTGCGTGATTAAAAGAGAGGTAGTATCTTTCAGCGCCGTTTGCATGTTTTGTATAAGGTTTGCTTCGGTGAGCTGATCCATCGCGTTGCTCGGTTCATCAAGAAGCATAATCGGTGCATTGAGCAAAAAGGCACGGGCAATACCGATACTTTGCCGCTGTCCGCCCGAGAGCCCCTGACCCCGCTCGCCTATAGGCATCTCATAACCGCGCGGATGCTTTTTGACAAACTCCGCAGTCCCGCTTATTTGTGCGGCTCTAATCATCGCGGCATCGCTGGCATGTGTGGCTCGGTAGATGATGTTGTCTTTGAGCGTGCCTCGAAAGAGCATAATATCTTGCGCAACGTAGCCGAGGTTTTTGCGAAGGTCGGCAGGATCGATCTGCTTGATGTCGATACCGTCAATGAGTATCTGCCCAGAATCGGGCTCGTAAAGCCCGAGAATGAGTTTGGCGATGGTGCTTTTGCCTGAACCTATACGCCCGATAAAACCGACTTTTTCTCCCGGATTGATCGTGAACGATACGTTTTTGAGCGAGGGAACGTCGTTATTGGGGTAGGTAAAGGTAACGTCTGCAAATTCGATATGTCCGCTAAAATCGGGGCGCTCGACAAACTTTTTGCCGCTTGGACGTTCGCACGGTTTGGAGATGATCTCATTGAGCGTTTCGTACGAACTTTTGGTATCTTCGTAGTTGGTCATAAGTGCGGCAACCTGCCCCATGGGTGCCAGCGTTCTTGAAGTGAGGATCACGATAGCGATAAGCCCCCCCATGGAGAGTTGAAAATCTTGGATAAGATAGACGCCGTATACGATCACCATCACGGTATTGAGCTGAATGAAAAACTGCGTGACGGTAGGGATCGAGGCGGAAAGAAGGCGCGATTTTAAACTTTTTGTTGCGATCTCTCCCGTCGATTCCTCCCATCTCCATTGGACGTTTCCGAGTGTGCCGAGTGTTTTGAGCGTTTCGATATTGTTGAGGGTCTCGATAAGGATCGAATTTTTCTTGGCACTCGCTTCGTGAGTGCTCTCGATGCTGTCGCGCAAAGGTTTTTTGATTAAAAATGCATACGCCAGAATACAAAACATCGTAATCATAGGGATAAGCACAAGGGTTCCGCCGATATAAGCGATCACCGCCAAAAAGATCACCGCAAAAGGGAGATCGATGATCGCTGCCATAGTAGCGTTGGTCAAAAAGGAACGGATCGAATCGAAGTCTTTGAGATTGCTTGCAAAAGAACCGACCGAGGCTGGATGGTGCGCCATTTTCAGATCGAGTACCTTTTCAAAGATGATCGAAGACATAATGACGTCGCTTTTTTTTGCCGCCGTTTCTAGGAGGTAGGTTCGCGTGAATTTTAAAAAGGTATCGATCGCATAAACGATCACGACCCCGATAGCAAATACCCAGAGAGTTTCTATGGCATTGTTGGGAACGACGCGGTCATAAACGTTCATGGTAAAAAGAGGGGAAGCAAGAACAAAAAGGTTAATAAGCAAAGAGGCATAAAGCACGTCTTTGTAGATGCCGCTAGAGAGCTTAATGGTGCTCCAAAACCAATGTTTTTGTTTGAGGTGGAGCGTACGGATATTGTCGTCGCTGTATTCAAACGCTTTTTTGACCATAAACGCATAGCCGATATATTCATCTTCCAAGATATCCACATCAACCCATTGTTCGATCGCTTCTTCGGCTGGCATGATGATTTTTGCTTGGGTGCGATCGTCGCTGAAGCGATCCAAAATACAAGCGCCTTGGTTGGAAAGGAGCAAAATCATCGGCAGCTGCAGCGGCGATATCTGGCGTATATGGCGTTTTACGAGACTCGATTTTAAACCTGCTCGCTCCGCCGCACGGGAGAAAAGACCTTTTGCGTTGTTGATTGAGAAAAGTTCGGGAGATTCTTTGCCGCACTCAGTCGGCAATCCCGCGGTAAGCGCTTCGGCTGAAAAGGGCTTGTGGTAGAGTTTGGTAAAGAGTACCAAACAATCCAGCAAGGCGTCCATTTTTAAGTTTTCAGCATCGGTGATTGACATTGAGAACCTTTATTTTTTTAATTTTCTGATAATTATATCGACTCTGTTGTTTGCTTCTTGCCCTTGACCAAGCTCGTTGCTAAAAAGCGGCGCTTCATCGGACTTGGCATGTGCCTCGATCTGCTCTTCGAGCGCTCCCGCTTCAAGGAGTTTTGTTTTTACCGTTAGTGCACGTTTTTGAGAAAGTGCGTCGCGCGCTTCTTTTGAGAGCGTTTGGTTATCGACATGCCCTAGAATATCGAACTTCATATTCGCAAAACCGTAGGAGCTTATTTGAGCGATGAGATCGTTTAACCTTTTTTGCCCCTCTTCGGTGAGAACATCGCTGTCTTCATCAAACAAAAAGCCACTATAGCGTTCGATTCTTTGGGTGTCTTCATAGACGAATTTACATCCAAAGAGGTTGCGCATCTCGTTTGATAGCGAATTTTGGCAGATATCTTCGTTGTCTACGATAAGGTCTTTGTCTCTATCAAAACTAATCGGCAACGTATCGTTATTGAGAGGTTCTTGCCCTTTGAGCCCTACGTTGGAGTAAACGACGTCGTAATCGCCGATGATCGTAGGTACAAGGGTGCCGAGTGCGTTAAGGATTCTGTACTTGGCATAGAGCATACTGTATTCGGTATTGATAATTTGCGATTTTGCACCGATAAAATCGTTTTGTGCCGAAAGCAGATCAAGCAACGAACGGCGTCCGAGATCATACTCTTTGGCATAGAGAGTAAGTGTTTTAAGGGCGTACTCTTTATAGGAATTAAGATGCTCAAGCTGGTCGCCGAGTTTTTCGTTTGCCGCCCATGCCAAGTTGAGTTTTTCGATCATGTCGCGGCGCAGGGCATTTGCCGACTCGCTCTCTCTGTGGATCTCGCTTACGCTTTTTTGCAACGCGGCTTGATCGGCAAAACCGTTGAAAAAGTTATATTTTAAAAATGCCATCGCCCGAAAACGATCGTCTTTGCCTTCAACTCCGCTGAGATTTTTGTTCATCGACTGGGAAACCTCGATATCTACTTGCGGATAAAAAGGAGCCTTTTTCTCGTGGTAAGAAGCTTGTGCAAGTTTGACGTTAAATTTGCTGATAAGCAGAGCAGGGTTGTTTTGCATCGCAAAACGTGCTGCCTCTTCGATGTTAGCAGGCAGAGCCACGTTTAAAACGGGCTTTTCCATCTCGTTTACGTCCAAATAGCGCCCCACCAATCTTTGGAGATTGTAGGTGACATCAAGCAGGGTGTTTTCCTGAACGACGTAGTTGGATTTGGCAAGCGCCAACGAAGCTTCGATCTTATTGACTTCCGAGAGTGTCGTGAGCCCCGAATCGTAAAGTTTTTGTACTTTAGAAAATATCTCTTCGTTGATATTGATATTCTCTTGAGCCGTATCTAAAAGCTCTTTTTGACGCATCACCTGCAGGTAAGCGTTCACAAGTTCAAAGGTGGTCGTATTGACGCTGTCAACGTAGCTATAAGCCGCGGCGATCGTGCGAAACTCTTGCTGCTTGACTTGGTAGGTGGTTTCCCAGCCGTTAAAAAGGTTATGGGTGTAGGTAAGAGAGTTTTGGTAGACGCTGAAACTATTTGATTCATCCGGACTATTTGCAGCGCGATCCGATTTATCCGTTTTTTCGGTACCGAACCCCAAAGAGAGGTCAACTTTTGGGTAATAACCCGAAAATGCCGTTGTTTTGTCCTCTTTGGTTGCGTTGTAGTTTTTAAGTCTCTCTTGGACGGTAGGGTTGGTCGTGATCACTTCATCAACGGTAGTACGCAGGTCTTGCGCATGAAGAAGTGCTGCAAGAGAAAGAGATAGTAGTAATGTTTTTTTCATAATGTTTCCTTACTGAATAAGTTCGACTTCGATGCGGCGGTTTGCTGCGCGACCCTCGGCAGTTGCATTGTCTGCTACGGGGTTTTCTATCCCTCTTCCGACTGCGGTAAGGCGTGTTTCTTTGATGCCGTAGCGCAGTAGCGCTTTCTTAACGGAGTCGGCGCGTTTTTGTGAGAGAGCTTTGTTCTGCTTGGCATTGCCTTTATTGTCGGTGTATCCGACGATCACCACCTGATACCCTTTGTTGTTTTTTAAGAAAAGGGCAAACTCCTCGACCTCTTTGATGATCGTATCGGTGAGCTTGTATGCGCCCGATTCGAAAGTGACTTTGAGGGTCGCCGTTTGGGGGCATCCATATCCGTCAACCATAAAATCTTTCGTCGTGTTCGGACATTTGTCTTTAGAATCTACGACGCCGTCGCCGTCGCTATCGAGTTCACACCCGTTTGCGTCGACTTTGACCCCCTCTTGGGTATTTGGGCATAGGTCTTGTGAGTCTTGGACGCCGTCTTTATCGCCGTCTTGCTCTTGCGGGGCTTGTTCTTGGGTGCTCTGCTGGGCAGGTTCTTGGAGAGCTTCTACCCGAGGCTCCTCTTGAGGTTTGGGCGCACTCTCCAAAAGGGGCGCTTCTTCGACCGAGACAGGTTGGATAAGCGGGAATTCGCCGCTAGGGAGCGGGGCTTGCGCATAAAGCGAGAGGGCTATACAAGAAGAGCCTAAAAGTGTCATGAAAACTTGTTGCACGTTTACTTCCTTATGTGGTTTATGTAATATTTGCGGTTGCTTTTGGTTATTTTAGCGACTTTAGTTGAAACTAAGTTGTAATACTTTAGTTTCACAACTAATTCTATTATTTTATGTAAAATTACATAATTGCCGCCAATGATACCGAAGCGAAATCGCAAACGAATCGCAAAAATGATCAAAAAAAGAATTGAAAAACGGCAAAAACGGTAAAAAGCTTTATGTTATAATTGCGCCCAAATTAAAGCGGGGTTGTATATGCGTGCATCGGAGATTGACTCGATCCTTAACGGCGATAAATTGCTTACACAGATATATTTCGATCTTCAGAGATTTTTTGAAGAGAAATACGGCAAAGATACCGTCGTATTTATGGAAGTGGGCACGTTTTTCGAGGTATATGAGGTCAATAACGACGAAGAACAGGTCGGTAAAGCCAAAGAGATCGCCGAACTGCTCAATATTCAGCTAACCAAAAAAAATAAGAACATCCTTGAAAATTCCGATAAAAACCCCCTTCTAGCAGGCGTTCCTACCGTTTCGTTCGAGCGTTATCTCAACCGCCTGATCGCCGAGCAAAAATATACCGTCATCGTGATCCGCCAAAAAGGAAATCCGCCAAAGATCAGCCGTTATGTGGCGCAAATAGTCTCACCCGGAACCAATTTCGATTACCTTGTCGATAACGACGACAACTACATCGTTTCGCTCGTCGTAGATAAATTCAAAGATATCTACATGGTGGGGTATGCCGCCATAGACGTAACGACGGGCAAAACATGGCTCTATGAGACCCACGGAACAAGCGAAGACCCCTCCTATGCGCTCGATGAAGTGTTTAATCTTTTAAACGTTTATAAAACCTCTGAAGTGGTGCTTACGTTTTTAGACGGCGTTGAAAATCAAAAACATGTTTTGCAGTATCTTGAGATCGCCGAACATTACCACTACAGCGTCAACCACGAACGCCCGCGCATCGAGTTTCAAAACGAGCTTTTTAAAGAGGTGTACCAGATCCAGTCGCTCCTCTCCCCCATAGAGCACCTCGATCTTGAACGCAGCCATATGATCACCGAAGCGCTTGCGATCTTGATCCATTTCGTGATCGAACATGACCTCTATATCGTGCAAAAACTCCACATGCCAAAGGTTATCGACAATCGCCGTTTTATGTATCTGGGCAACAATGCGCTTGAACAGATGGGGGTGGTTTCCAAAGATAAAAAAGAGTTTACCCTCTTGAAAATGCTTGATAAGAGTGCTACGGCAATCGGCAAAAGGCTTCTAAAAGAGCGTCTTTTGAACCCTATTATGGATCAATCGGAGCTTGAGCGCCGCTACAATTTAATAGAAAAACTCTCCTCACACGTGCGCTTTTTGGACGAAACGATGCGGGGAATATACGATCTCGAACGCTTGGCGCGCCGTTTGAAACTGGGCAAACTGCACCCTTTTGAGATGAACCATATTTTTGATTCTATCGTTTGCGTCAAAGAGATTATGGCATACAGCAAAAAGCATAAAATCCAAAAAGCGCCGTTTCACGAGTCGGAGCTAGAGGAGTTTTTGCGCGACATCGCAAAGAGTATCGATCTGGACGTTTCGCGAAGATTTACCAACTCAAGCGTAGATGAAAATTTTTTGATGCACGGAGTCGATGAAGCGGTCGATACGCTCGTACACGAAAATTCGGTGATGCTGATCGCATTTGAAGACATTATGAAACGGCTTGAGGCAATGCTTGAAGAGTCGGGAAATTTGGGGTCGAACTCGACGGTAACTCTGGGGCTTTTGGAGAAAGAGGGGTACTATATCTCGATGAGCAAGAACCGTTTTTCCCTTATTGAGAGTGCCTTTAAAAAAGATGAGGATTTTGCCAAGTTCAGCATTAAAAAACTCACCAATAACGTCAAAATAACCTCTGCATTTACCGATGAACTCTCCGACAAGATTATGAAAAACCGCCGCAAGATAGTTTCGCTCGTCAAAGAGCGCTATACGCAGCTGCAAGCGGTGTTTGACAGACGCTACTCGCTCCTTTTTGATCGCGTTATTTTGTATGTGGCGGATCTGGACGTGGGGGTGAGCTCTTCAAAAGTCGCGCAAACCTACAACCATGCCAGACCGATGATCGTAGAGACCCAAAAAGATGAGAATTTTATGCAGATCATGCAGTTGCGCCATCCCCTCATCGAGGTGCAGGAGCGCGGCGGACTCTACGTGCCCAACGATATCGTGATGGGGGATCGCTCCTATATGGATCTGCCCCATCCCACTACGGTGATGCTTGATGTAGCGGTGCATGATGGACACCCCATTCGCGGGGTATTGCTCTATGGGATCAACTCAAGCGGTAAAAGCTCTTTGATGAAAAGTATAGGAATCGCGGTTTTAATGGCGCAAGCGGGGTTTTTCGTGAGCGCTTCGGTGATGAAATTCTCCCTTTTTGAATCCCTTTTTACCCGTATAGTCTCGCGCGACAACCTTGCCAAAGGGCTCTCAACCTTTGCGGTGGAGATGCTTGAACTTAAAAACATCTTTAACCGTTCGCGTGTACGCTCTTTGGTGCTCGGCGATGAGATAAGCCACGGTACCGAGACCCTCTCGGGGGTGGCGATCGTAGCGAGTGCGATCCAAAAGCTTTCCCAAACACAATGCCTCTTTTTGTTTGCGACCCATCTGCACCAGCTCTCTACTATGCCCGAGATCCGCTCTTTGGATAACGTGGTCGATCTGCATCTGAGTGTGGAGTACGACGAAGCGCAAGACAAACTTCTTTTTAACAGAATATTGCAGGCGGGAAGCGGCAGCAGCATCTACGGGCTTGAGTTTGCCAAATCGCTCCATATGGACAGCGACTTTTTAGAGACGGCAAACCGCATACGCAAGCGTCTTGCCAACGATTTTGACGAACTTGAACTTTTGGTGAAGAAAAAAACGAGCAAGTATAACAAGGAACTTTACATCACCAAGTGCGTCATCTGCGGCGCGCCTGCGGAGGACGTGCACCATATCAAACACCAGTCTTTGGCAAACCGTGCGGGGTATATCGGGCATTTTCACAAAGACAACAAGCATAACCTCGTGCCGCTGTGCAAAGAACACCACAACCAAATTCACGAGGGCAAGCTGAAAGTGGAGGGGTTTGTAATGACCTCCAACGGGCTGGAACTTCAGTTTGAAACCCAGCTTGCAAAGCCTAAAAAAGAGGCGGTGCAAGAGCCTTTGATCAACCATAAAAAAGAGGAGGAGGAAGCACCCAAGGGAGACGCTTCCAAGATTCTTTTGGACGACTGGTAAAATGTAGCATGCCAAGATATTCTAAACATAACGATGTATAATGGAACTTTTTATTAGGAGGAGTGCATATGAGGCGTGCAGGTAAAACGCTTTTTTTTGCGGCATTGGCGGCGGTAATGTTTTTTGCGGGCGGATGTACGCAAGAGACGCAAAACAAGATAGGCAGAGGGATCCAAAACTGGACGGGGACGGACGGTGTATTGGATATTTATATGGGTGAGAAGCTTGTACAGCGCTTTATCAAAATAGACAAACTCTCTACCGCACAATCAACCCAAGGGGACGATGCGCGCAACTACCGCTACGGCTACGGCTACCTTGATACCAATTTTAATTTTAAGGTAGATTCGGGCGAAAAGAGAGTCTATTTTGAGATCAGCGATTATGCGACACCGTACATATTTTATGAAAATCCGGGCAGTAAATAATGGGTATTATAGAACTTTTTAAATATATGATCTCTTGCAAAAGCGAAACGCCGAGCGATGGGGGTTTGCTTGATTTTATTACAAATTACCTTCCCGATTTTACGGCGGTTCGCGTCGATGTAGGCGGGGTTAAAAACCTCTTTTTATATAAAAAATTTGCCGACGGCGATCATTTGTGTTTTGCGGGGCACGTCGATGTCGTACCCGCGGGGAGCGGCTGGAATTCCAACCCTTATGAAGCGCTTGAGAAAGACGGGTATATCTACGGGCGCGGCACGCAGGATATGAAAAGCGGGGTTGCGGCGTTTGTAGAGGCGATCAAAGAGGTGCAAACCTTCCGCGGCACCCTCTCGATACTTCTTACCTCCGATGAGGAGGGGGAGGCGACCCACGGGACGATCAAAGTGCTAGAGTACCTCCAAGAACACAATATGCTTCCCGATTATGCGGTGGTTGCAGAACCCACTTGCGAGCAAAAATTCGGCGATGCGATCAAAGTAGGGCGCCGCGGCTCGATCAACGGCTACGTCACGATCAAAGGCAAACAAGGACACGCCGCCTACCCCGAAAAAGCGATCAATCCGATCGACTTAATAGCCCCTAGACTCGCACATATTGCGGGGGTAGATATAGACGAGGGGGACGAACATTTTGCGCCTAGCAAATGTGTCATCACCGATATTCGCGCGGGGATGCAGGTAACAAACGTCACGCCCAACGAACTGCAGATGATGTTTAACGTGCGCAACACCACAAAAACCACTCAAAAAGAGGTGCGCTCATTTATTGCACGCCATCTTGCGGGGCTTGATTTTGATCTGCGTCTCACGCAAGGCTCTTACCCGTTTATAACCGATGCCTCCTCCAAAGTGGTTCGCAATATCGGACATGCCATAGAGAAAGTTTCGGGAGTAAAACCCAAACACTCGACAGCAGGGGGCACGAGCGATGCACGTTTTATGGCACCTATGGGGATAAAAGTGATAGAATTCGGAGTCAAAAACGATACTATCCACTCTATCAACGAGCGTACCACCGCCGCGGAAGTGGAGGGGCTTTATAGGGTGTTCAAACATATGATAGAGGAGTGGAAGTAGCGATGCGTTTGATGATATTATGGCTGGCATGTGCCGGTTTTCTCTTTGGCATGGAAGGCAACTGGGCAAAGAGTTATGCGCAGGCGCTCGAACATGCCAAAGCCCAAAACAAAAAAGTTTACATGCTCATCACAAGCGAAGACTGCCGTTGGTGCCGCAAGTTTGAGAGCACCACTCTCAGCGAAAAAAGCACCATAGCACGTTTGGAGGAGAAGTATATCCTTGTGCATGTCGACCGCGACAAAGACGACTTTCCCGAGAAGTTTTTACGCAAAGGGGTGCCGCGCCACTACGTGGTATCGCAAAACGGTAACGTGATCTACACGTTTTTGGGGTATTGGAACAGCGAGGATTTCTTCTCTTTTATGCAAGAGGCAGAACAACGTTTTAAATATATGAAATAAAAAAGGAGACAACAACAATGAAATATGTACAAACAAACAAAGCCCCTGCGGCGATCGGACCCTATTCTCAGGCAGTGGTTGCCAACGGGATGGTTTTTACTTCGGGGCAGATAGCTCTGACACCCGAGGGGGAGATGTGCGAACACGACGTGGTAGTGCAAACCAAACAGGTATTAAAAAACCTAAGCGCAGTGCTTGAAGAAGCGGGAAGCTCTTTGCAGGACGTGGTTAAAACGACCATCTTTTTAGATTCTATGGAGGATTTTGTGACGGTCAATACGATCTATGCCGAAGCGTTTGGCGACCACAAGCCTGCGCGTTCTACCGTCGCGGTAAAAACTTTGCCTAAAAATGCTCTTGTAGAGATCGACGCTATCGCACTCGTAAAATAATGGGGCATACAAGCGTCTCTTTGGTTCTTGGAAGCGGCGGTGCACGCGGTTTGGTGCATGTTGGCGTTATCAAGTGGCTCGAGGAGAAGGGCTATAAGATAGAGTCTATCTCCGGATCCTCCATAGGAGCGCTTATAGGGGGTCTCTATGCCGCAGGGAAACTCGATGCGTACGTCGAGTGGCTTTGCCGAAGCGACGTGATGGATCTTTTGAAACTTTTAGATTTTAAAGGCACGGGGGGCTTGGTTTCGGGGCAAAAGCTGATGCGTAAGCTCCATGCCATAGTGGGCGATCACCGCATCGAGGATCTCCCCGTCAAATTTACCGCCGTTGCTACCGACATCAATGCAGAGAAAGAGGTGTGGCTACGCAGCGGCTCCCTTTTGGAAGCGATACGCGCTTCTATCTCTTTGCCCCTGTTTTTCACCCCCTACAATTACAACGCAAAAATGCTGGTTGACGGCGGCGTTTTAAATCCCGTTCCCATCGCGCCTACCTTTGGTGATGGAACCGATCTGACCATCGCCGTCAATCTCGGCGGTGCAATGAGTGAGGCTCCCCTTTTACAACAACCAAAAGAGGATGAAAACGGTATCGTTACTACTATCAAAGAGTATTTGAAAAAGTTTTCCAAAGAGAGTTCTCTCGTCTCGCAAGAGAGCATGACGATGATCGCCAATAAATCGTTCGAGACGATGCAGGGGAGCCTTGCAAAGATGAAACTCTCTGTCTACCCTCCCGATATCGAGATAGAGGTGCCGCGTAACCTTTGCGGTACGTTCGAGTTTAACAAAGCGCGCGAACTTATAGAATACGGTTACGGGCTTTGTCAAAATCATCCCCTTTTGAACGAGCTGCAAAAAGAGTCTCGTTAATATTTCGTTAACAATGAATTAAGTGATGATTAATAAGAATTCTTTATACTGCTTCTTCTAGAAACAAAAACAACAAGGAGTTCACGATGAACAAGAAAATTCTTTTAGGTTTGGGTGCGGCGCTTTTGGCTTCGACGCTTATGGCAGGAAACTGCGGCAATAAACAGATGTGCGGCGATAACGACAGATGCTCCGGCATGGGTTCTTCATGCCATAGTAAAGACGGGTTTATCCCTGCGGTAATGTCTCTTGATCTGAGTGAGGAACAAGAAGCGAAAATCGATAAAATCAAAGAAAATTGCTGCAAAGATGCACCCAGCCCTATGGACGCACTTAGCGAAACAAACTTTGACAAGAAAAAGTTCGTAGAGCTAGCCAAAAAACAAAGAGATTCTATGATCGAACGCAAAGCACAGATGATGGCGGATATCTATGCCGTTTTAACGCCAGAGCAGAAAAAAGCGCTTAAAGCAAAACTCGATCAAAAAGGGAAAAAACTCCCTAAGATGATATGCGATGCCAAGCCGAAATCGTGCGATACGAAAAAATCTTGTTGTGATAGCAAAAGAGATTGCGACGGCAAAAAATCGTGCGACACCAAAAGATCGTGCGACGGCAAAAAATCTTGCGACTAAATAAAGGCGATTCGTGATTGAGATAGCGATGATAGAAGACGATAGCGAACTTGCCGAGGTGCTCACGCAGTACCTCGCAAAGTTCAATATCAAAGTGACCAATTACGAAGACCCTTTTTTGGCTCTAAGCGCGCTTAAACTCAAAAGCTTCGATCTGGTTATTTTAGACTTGACTCTGCCTGGGCTTGACGGCTTAGAGGTGTGCAAAGAGCTGCTGGCAAAACACACCGTTCCTATTATTATTTCGAGTGCACGCAGCGACATCACCGACAAGGTGATCGCTCTTGAGCTCGGAGCCGACGATTACCTTCCAAAACCCTACGATCCTCGTGAGCTTGAAGTTCGCATCAAAACGATTTTGCGTCGTTGCAATAAAGAGATTCACGTTGCACCCGCGCAGAGTACGTGCGAAGTTTTTACTTACGACGAACATAAACATGAGGTGAAAAAAAACGGGGAGTTTATCAAATTTACCCCCGCGGAGCTTGAGATTATGACCCTTTTTTGCAAACGCAAAGGGTTCGTACTCTCGCGCTACGATATTTTGGAGCATTGCAGTTTTCTCAACAGCGACGAGGAGAGCGGCACGATCGCGGTGATAATGAACCGTATCCGCGCCAAGATAGAGGTCGATCCCAAACACCCCAAACATCTCATCACCGTACGCGGGATGGGGTA
>Ga0172377_10004122_pt1 | contig 14948 bp, 5 predicted proteins | sample Pumphouse3metaG_FD_119749 | JGI IMG/M metagenome (GOLD analysis project Ga0172377, IMG submission 119749) | Leachate microbial communities from a municipal landfill in Southern Ontario, Canada - Pumphouse #3 metaG | ecosystem: Engineered > Solid waste > Landfill > Unclassified | place: Canada... | reverse complement strand
CTGAACTAAATCCAGCTGTTTCATTTACTAATTTATCAATATTTATTTCATGATTTTTATTATTTAAATATAACTCTAAAATCTTTTTTCTATCATTTATATTTGGAAGTCCAACATGAACTCTTCGGTCAAATCGCCCTGCTCGTAAAAGTGCATCATCTAAAACTTCTATTTTATTTGTGGCAGCTATTACAATAACTCCACTATCACCATCAAATCCATCCATTTGAGTTAAAAGTTCATTTAATGTTGATTCTCTCTCATCATTTGATTTTCCACTTCTTGCTTTTCCAACTGCATCAATTTCATCTATAAAAATAATAGCAGGAGCGCTTTGTTTTGCTTTTGCAAAAAGTTCTCGTACTCTTTTTGCACCCATTCCTACATAAATTTGCACAAAACTAGCTCCACTTTGATAGAAAAATGGAACATCAGCTTCACCTGCAACTGCTCTTGCAATTAATGTTTTTCCAACACCTGGAGGTCCAACTAATAAAACACCTTTTGGAAGTTTAACTCCATATTCAAGGTATTTTTGTGGATTATTTAAAAAATCTACAACTTCTTCAAGTTCTTCTTTAATCTCATTTATTCCAGCCACATCTTTAAATGTTACATTTGAAGTAACTGCTTGAATATTTGAATTTAAATCTTCATTTGATACTTTTACCCTACTTTTTGTAATTTCATCATCAAACGCTGTTGTTTGTTTTTTATTTTTATTAAAAAAATCTTTTACTTTATCTTGTTTAGCTCTTAACCATAAAGCTAGAAAAAGTAAAATAAATAAAAAAATAATTCCTATATAATAAGAACTTCCAGCTATATGTGAGCTACTTTTATAAATAGTATAAATAAATAATACCAGCAAAACAACTGCTGATAGTGCCATTAATTTAAAATTTTTATCTAAATTTTTATTATTTGAATCTTGCGACATTTTTATTAGCCTTTACTTCATAATCATCTATAAAAACCCAATCTCCAACTAAATCAACCGGTGAGTCTATTTCTATTTGATTGAAAAATTGATCTAAACCTAGATATTTTCCATTTTTAACTGATTCAACTAAAATTTCTAATTTTTGAGTATTATTTTTTCTAAAATTAAAGTTCTTTTCATCAATTATACTTACTAATTCATTGTATCTAATTTTTGCAATATCACCTTTTATCTGAGGTTTCATAGTGGCACTTGGAGTTCCATCTCTTTTTGAATATGTAAAAGCATGAACATGAGTTAGGGGAAATTTATAAAGATTTTGCATCGCTTCAGCCCATAATTCATCTGTTTCACCTGGATGTCCCACAATAAAATCTGTTCCTAATGCATATCCATTTGAACTTAAAAATTCAAAAAGTTCTAAATCAGATAAAACCTTATTTCTTCTATTCATTATTTGTAACATCTCTTTTGAAGTATGTTGAAGTGCTATATGAAGATGTTTTGCCATAAATGGCTCATTAATTAACTCTTTGAATTCATCATCAATTTGAATAGGTTCAATGCTTCCCATTCTTATTCTTCGAACACCTTTGATTAAAGACATTTTTTTAAGTAATTTTGCTAAAGAAGTATGTTGTTTTTTACCATAAGAACCTACATTTGTTCCTGTTAAAATAAACTCTCCAAAACCATTTGCAGCTAAAGTTGTAACTTGTTCTAAAATTTTATCTTCTGTATAAGATCTTGCATCACCTCTAACATAAGGAATAATACAATATGAACATCTAAAATCACAACCCTCTTGAATTTTAATAAACGCCCTACTTTTCCCAATAAACTCTTCAACAATAGTTTCATCAATATGAGTTAAATCTCCAGCTTGAAAAAATCTACTCTCATTTAATAAAAGTTCATTGATATTTTCTTTTTCTGAATGACCAAACAAAGAATCAACTTTATCTTCTTTAAAAAGTGCTTCACCTTTTGTCCAAACTCCACAACCTGTAAATACAACTCTTGGATCTTTTGGAAGTTTTTTCAAACCACTTATATAACCGCGTGCTGTACTATCTGCACTATTTGTAACTGTACATGAGTTTATTACAACTACATCAGCATCTTTTTCGTTTTGTGTTACTTCAAAATCTTTTAGATTACTCATCATAACTTGAGTATCAAATACATTTGTTCTGCAACCAAAAGTTTTAAAATATACTTTTGGTTTATTTTGTGAAAAATTCATAAATATTTATTTCCTAATTTATCTTTGTATAATTTCATCTTCCAAATCTTTTGGAACTTTTTTACTTTTTGATGCTGGTCCATAAGGATTATCTGTTCTATTAATATTAATTTGTTGAGTAGGATAAGCGATATAAATATCATCTTCTCTCATAAACGCATCTAAAATTTCTGTACTTATCGTACTTCTTAAAACTAATGCTGCATAAGAATTTGTTAAATACCAAGAAGATATTACAATACCTTGAGGTTCAACAAAAGTAAATACTCTAGGTTCTACTCCTGTTGCTCTCAATTGGTATTTATTTCTCATTTTAGAAAGTTGTTTTCTTGTAATATCTGTATAACCTTTTGAATAATGCTTTAAAATATCTCTTGCTATTTTTTGAGCTTTTTTATGATTTGAATCAAAAGTAATAGCAATATCAATTCCATCCCAAACTGTTCTTAAACCTGAATGTGTATAGTTAGCTATTAACTCTGAAAAAATATAGTTATTTGGAATAAAATATATTCTTCCTGTTCTTCTATTTGTCGTATATGAAGTTAAAGTAATATCTTCTCTAATTGTGATTTTGAATAAAGAAATATCTAAAACATCACCAACTGTTTCAACATTCCCTTTACTAACTTTGATTCTATCACCTACTTGAATTGAACCTGATGTTACAATAACCATCCAACCAAAAATAGACATAAACCAATCTTTTAATGCAATTGCAATACCAGCAGAAGCAAATCCTAAGATTGTTACAAGATATGATACATTGTCTATATATGAAAATAAAATCAGCATTAAAATCAAAAATACCAAAGTAAAATTGATTATTTTGTTTATCATATAATAGTTTTCATTTTGAGAAAAATATCTTTTTAAAGCTAGTTTTACTAAAAATGCGATTACTAATAAAATCATAATTATTATAAAAATAACAACCATTTTTTGAACTTGTTGAGATATTAGGTTTTTAATCTCTAAAATAACTTGTTCTATTTTTCTTGTATATACCTCTTCGGTTGTAGATACAATTTCTAAAACCATTATAAAATCTTTTTTTTCTTTATCTAAATAAGTAATTTTTTCTTTATATTCTGGTTTCTGATCTAAATTAAATAATTCCAAATATAAAAGTAACTCTTCATCAAGTTTTGTAGTTAGAAAATCTATATCTTTTTCTAAAGTTTTAAATATTTTTTTATTATTCTCTAATTTTTTTATATGAGATAAAGAATTTATTATTCCAAAAGGATTTGTAATATTTTCATATTTATCAATCTCAGGAGGATTAATAAGCCCACCAATTGGTGAACCTTTATATTCATCAATTAATTCTAATTCATTTTCTTTAACTCTAATTTTATTGTGTAACTGATAAGTTTGTTCATCCGTAATATTTGTTTTTCTTTTTAAATTATCTCTCAAAACTGCAAGTTCTGTTGAAATTTTACTATATGAAAGATAGTTGGAATATCTTTTTAATAAAATATTATCTTTTAATTCAAAATCAATTTTTGAAATAGATTCAAGTAAAATATTTATTTGAGCTATATTTTGCATATTTTGCTCTTTACTTTTCAAATCTTCAAGTTCTTGATTCTTTTTAACTTCTAACTCTTTTTGAGCCTCTTCATATTTATCATTTATGATTTTTTGCTCAATTTGTTTAACTTCTGCTTTATCATTTTTATTAACCGTAGTTGTATCATTATTCTCAGCAGCCCATAAAAAGCAACTAATAAATAGTAATAATGCTAATTTTTTAATCAATTTAAAAACCTTTTAATATATTTATAACATCATCTTTTGTAACTTCATTTGTGATTTTACAATCACCCAAACCAACAGGTAAAATAAATTTTATTTTATTATCCAAAGATTTTTTATCTAAGAAAAAATGCTCATAAAAATCTTCAACATCTTTGATTTTATAAGTTGTAGGAATATCATAAACTTCAAGTAATTTTTTCACTCTTAAGGCTTCATTTTCACTCATAAATCCCAATTTTACAGCTAAAGAATTTGCCATACACATACCAATTCCCACAGCTTCACCATGTAAATAGGTATCATAATTTGTCTCATTTTCAATAACATGACCAAAAGTGTGACCATAATTAAGTGCTGCTCGTATTCCTAGCTCTTTTTCATCCTGCGAAACTACATCTGCTTTTGTTTGAACAGATTTAGCAATAGCAATTCTAATATTTTCATCTGTTGTTAAATCGTTTTGTTCTAACCACTCAAAAAAATCTTTATTAAAAGTAACTGCCATTTTTACAATTTCTGCAACTCCTGCTCCAAACTCTCTTTTTGGTAGAGTTTTTAAGAAATTTGGGTCAATATAAACAGCAATTGGTTGATGAAATGCACCAACTAAGTTTTTACCAAATTTATTGTTTATTCCAGTTTTTCCACCAACACTTGCATCAACTTGTGATAAAAGAGTTGTAGGAATTTGAATAAAATCAATACCTCTTTGATAAATAGAAGCTGCAAATCCTGTCATATCTCCAATAACACCGCCACCAAAAGCTACAAGTAATGATTTTCTATCTAGTCTATGTGTAAAACAGTGAGCTAACATATCTTCAATTGTTTGCATATATTTGTACTCTTCACCATCAGGAATTGTGCAAACACTAAGCTCACGTGCTTTTATTTTTGTTTTCAAATAATCTAAATGAAATCCACTAACAGTTGGATTTGTAATAATCACAACTTTTCTATCAAAATATAGTTCGTTTAATTCATCTATAAAAATTTCATAAGAGTTATCATGGGGTAAAGTTATTTTAACAGTCATTTTATCTATCCAAATATTTATTTAATAAGGATTCAATAATAGCTAAAAGAAAACTAAAAGAAGGTTAAAAACCCTTTTTTAGCTTAATTCTGTTAAATTTTGCATAATTGGACCACAAATAGCGTTTATACCTATTTGTGATAAAAGATTTAATTCTGAAACCTCTGTAACTGATGTTGCTATGAGTTTTATATCTAATGATTGAGTTAAGATTTTTAAAACACTTAAACTTTGTTTTGATTCCAATAAAAAGTATTTTGAAGCTTTGATATATTTAGGTTTTAACTCTTTTAAATATATATAATCATCACTATTTGCAATAAAATTAAATATTGCAAAACCAAAATTAAACTCTTTAAATAAGTTAACATACATAAAAGTATTTTTTAGATTTTTATTAAAACTATCTTCTTCAATTTCAAAAATAATATTCTGATTTTTCTCATTTTTATATTTAGTAAATAACTCTTTAAGAATTGAATAATTATTTAAATCTTCAATAAATAATGTTGGTAATTGAATAGAAATACTTTCGTTTAGATTTTTATTTATGTCTAAAACTTTATTTATTATATATAAATACACATCATTTAATCTATCTAACTCTAAAACAGAAGCGATAAAATCTTTATATGAAAGATTTTCTTCTTTATAATTTAATTCGAAACTGATTGTTTTATGTATCATATTTTTTAGGTTAATATCAACTACATTTCTATAAACTAATTCAAAACAATCTTCTTTAAGTGAAATATTAATTATATTTATCCATTGTTCTTTTGTTTTACAATTATCTATTTCTTCAATAAAATAGTATTCTTTTTCACTAAATAATTTTGCTTGAGAAATAACATAATCCATCTCTACAAATATAGAATTTATGCTTTTTTTATTCTCGTATTTAAATAGTCCAACAAACATTTTATTTTCTAATTCAACAAAAGTATCATGAACTTTTTTTATAAAAATTGAAACCATCTCTTTTGCATTTTTTTCATCAATATTTGGAATTAAAATAACAAATTCAGAACCATTTATTCTAGAAATAACACTAAAATCTTTTTTAAATTCTTCTTTCATTAAAATTGCAAAATTTCGTAAAATATTATTTGTTTTTTCATACCCTAGTGTTTTATTTAAAACATCAATTCTATGGGAAACAATAGTAATAAATCCTTTATTATTTGGGTTATCTTTATCTAAATATTCATTTGCTTTTAGAATAAAATATTTTCTATTATTTATTTTTGTCACTTCATCAATATATAAAAGTTCTTTATTTAATTTAAGTACATTATTAGTATTTATAAACATTTTTTCAATTTTATTTATCATACTATTTATACTTAAAGTTACAGATTTAAATTCTTTTGTAAAAGGTATTTTTTCTTCTAATATAAACTCATTATTCATTACAGAATCAGCTTGTTTTTTTATAGTTTCAAGTGGTTTTAGTATATACTTAAACAAAAAGAAAAGAATAACTACTAATAAAATAAAACTTGTCAATAAAGAAAAAACCAGATTTTTAAAAATGGAATAGGTTTGTTGATAAAATATATTCCTATCATTATATATTTCTATATTTCCTAAAATATTCCATCCATTTGAAATAGTAGATTTTGCAGATATTTCATTTATATTTACTAATTCTATAAACCACTTTGGAGTATTATCTTGATTTATTTCTTTTTCTTTTTTAACTTCATAGACAATATTTTCGTATACATCTTTAAATACTATTTTTTCATAATTGCCATTGTCAAAACTAGCATTAAGAACAGTTTTTATTGAACTTGCATCAGTTCCTGCATTTGTAATGGATAAACTAATACTTGAAACACTATTTTGCACATTTTCATATAAAGATTTTTTAGCTGAGTCTCTAATTATATTAAAAGAAACTGCTGTTATTAGTATAAATAATATTGTAAAAATAAATGATAATACAATTGAAACTTGTTTAAATAAACTCATATTTTATTCTCCCTGAAATTTTTTAATACAACATCCCATTTTTTATGAGCAGCGGTGTTTCCACCCTTATCAAATATATCTGGGTTAAAATTATAAATTGGTTTTAAATCGGTTCTTTGTGAGGCTGGAAATATTATCTTTCTAATACTATCTAAAATTAAAGGCTCAGAAGAAGGTGTCTCAAAATATGATAAAATCATATGAGCATCTTTGGCACCATCAAGTCTAACATAAGTTAAAAAGATTTTTGAAGAGGGAATTCCTAAGTGTTTTAATGCAAAAAATTTAGCAATAGCATAATCTTCACAATCACCTTTATCTCGTGCTAAAAATTCATAAGGAGATGCCCAATAATCAGCAATCCCATAAATATCTTTATCATCACCATACTTTACACCATTAAAAAAATCATTGATTTTTTCAAGTTTTGTTTTAGTATCTGCATTTTCTAATTTCTTTAATAAATTATTTAATGCTACAAATCTATTTTTTGCAAATTTATTATATTTTTTTTCAACTTTATCCATAAGTGAATCACTTGCAAAATCAGCTGAATAGCTAGTAAAAATAAAAAGTAAGATGATTATAAAGACTTTCATATACGCATTGTATCAAAATATGTAAAGAGATAAATAAATTTATCTCTTTACTGTTTTTTTTAGATTATATGGTCATTAATAGGTTGTTCAACTTTTACTTTAACAGAAGAATCTCCACTGTTTGTGTAGATATCAAATCCTGCATCTGAACCTGTTCCAGCTGTTTTAGCGTTCCACCCATCCGCTGTTTTAAATGAAACTTCATCTTCAGCTATACCTGTAATTTTAATCTCTTTACTTGAACCACTCATATCTAAAACATCTTGTAAAGATAGATTTAGAAGTTTATTTGAACCAGTTTCAGTTAAATCTATCTTATCAATATTTTTTAAAGTATTAATAGTATCAATTTTACTAAAATCTAAACTTAGACCAGAATCAAGTTTGAAGTTTCCAGAAACATCTGAAACTTTTAATTCAAATGTTGCACTAGCCGTAGCACCTTCAGTAGTGTTACCAATTTCAACCGTATTAGCTGTTACGCCCACACTTGCTACTGATTTATCATGAGCAAACTGAATATTGTTAATTTGGTCGTATATAATGTCTTTAAGTTCCCATGTATTTGTTGCTGTATTATAAGAAGAATTTACAGCTGTACCATTTGCAAGTTGGAATTGAGCCATATCATCTAATCCAGTGATTTTTAAACTCATAGTTTCACTACCATCAACATCTTTCATATTAGCATTAAGTTTTAAGTCAACCCAAGAAAATGCATCACCAAAAGTAAGTGTTGGAGCGATATTCATAGTATCAGCAACAGAATTTATATGTCCAGTTACATCAACTGTAATAGGTGTTATTGTAGATAAATTTTGTTCACTAACACTAAATTTAGCTTTGAAATCAAAATCTCCTGACCAATTTGTTGGTGCATTAATATATACCTCTGGTATACTTCCATCAGCTGATGAAGGAACTAACCATTTGTTTTTAGTTACTGCTGCATCTGTAGTTATGTTTGGGTTTATGTCAAAAGTTCCACCACCAGTTGTTCCAATATTTGTAGCCATAACCAAATCTGTACCAACTTTATACCAAACTGTAAAACCATTTGGAACTTCATCTAAGATGATATTTCCAATTTTCTCAGAACCGTCTGCAAAAGTACCTGCTGTTATTTCAAGTTTTACTGGATTTGCTAATGTTGTAGTTCCAACTGTTACTGCTGTATCCTCTATACCCGTTGCAGTTACAACTGATGCATTTAATACAACATCAATTACAGGAGTTACATTTATGCTTGTATTACCTGTTGAAACTAATGTTACACTACTTCCTGTTTCTTTATTTTGAACACTTACTTCAAAATCTACACTTCCATCTCTGTTTGATGCAGGAGTGTATTGTAATCCTGTGATTGCAGTACCAATGGGAAATGGTGTACCATCAGTTTTAGTAATAGTATATGTTCCAGCAGGACTTTCAGTTATGTTATATCCTGTGCCACTCAAAGTTCCTTTAGTCCCGCCACCTGTTGTGACATCAGCCCATGTTTCTGTTACTTTAATTGTAATTGAGTTACTTAACAACTCTGTTTTACTTCCATCGTTTGGATTTGATAGAGTAATAGAAAGATTACTTGTAGCATCTTCATTGATATTGTCAGCAGTTACGGCTACAGTCATTTTATCTGTTACAGGAATAATAGTTTCAGTATAAGAAGGTATTCCAGTTCCACTTTTAAATGTTCCTCCATCAAATGTAGATATAGTTGCAGAGAAAGTCATTTGACCATCTTTTGCACCACCTGTATTCATATCAGTAGGAGGAGTTACTATTACAGTTGAGAGTTTAGTTGCAACATCTGCTGCATTACCAGTTCCAACTACTACATAATAAGTTTTACCACCATTTTCATAAGAATAACTAGCACCTGAAACAGTTGTTCCCGTAGGAAAATCTGTGATTGTTATAGCGTAGTTACCAGAAGCTGAACCTCCACTGTTTGTAACATCTATTGATTTACCTAGATTATAAATCACAGCTTGTGTACCATCGTTGTTATCTTCATAAATAATTGCCGTTTTTGTACTTAAGTCAAATAATGGTGGATTTCCAGGACCTGGACTTGGAGCATCAAAGGCATTAATATGAATAGTTTGTGAAGCATTTTTAACTTCTGCACCTACACCATCTTGAGTATAAGTTGTGATTATTATTTCTCTTTTCTCAAAATCTGCACCAGTATTTACTTTAAATACTATTTCGGATAAAGCTCCATTTGCGTCTAGTTTACTATCAGTTGGAGTAGAAATCTCCCAAATACCATTATGTTGACTTCCTGAGTATCCATAATATGTTCCACCAACAACTTCAACACCCATTGGAACACCAGAAATTACTATTTTTGTAACTGTTTCTGAACCATCTTTATCATTACTTGTTGTTGTAACTGGAACTTTAAATTCTGAGTTTTCATTTACTACAGTTACCGTTGAACCAGAGATTGTTACACTACCAGACTTTTGTGTAATTGTACCTAGAGTTAAAGTTGGTGCATCTGTAACTGCTTGTACATTTACTGTATGAGTATGAGTAAAATCTTTAGTAACATTTGTTGATCCTGCAGTATCTTTAACAGTATATACAACTGTTAAATTAAAACTATCAATGTTATCTGCATCATGTGGAATTGTATTTTTTGCATAAATACTATTTGCTTCTTCAGGTGTAAGTTCATAATATAATCCAACTAATTTTGAAGCTATTGATGTTCCATTTGCTGAACCTAAAAATAACTCATATCCAGTAGCAACACTTGAAGCTAAAATCTTCACACTTGTAATTGTTTCACTTCCATCTGTATCAGTTAAAGAAGGTTTTAAATCTATTTTATTTGCACTACCATCTGCATCTTCATTGATTGTTGAACTTGCCGCAACGGTTACATCATCTGCTATTGGATTTACAAAAATATTTACTGTTTGAGTATCCCAAGTTTTACTATCTCCCTCACCTGCTTTTTCTGTAGTTACATAAGTTAATTTTAAATCTGCACTTCCACTAAAGTTTGTAGGTACATTCAGTTTGATATTTCCAGCACTAATATCACTTGCTTTTACAACATACATTCCATTTTCTATATAAAATAGACTTCCAGAAGCTATAGTAAATCCAGTTGGTAACTCTATTTTAACCGTAAGTACTTCTGAATCATCATAAGATGCAAGATTCTCGGGATGTGTATATATACTTTTTAAGTTAAGTTGATTATCTTCATTTACATTTATATTAGTATTTAAATCAGTTCCAACAGGTGCATCTGCCACATTTTTTACAATTACATCTATAGTTGTATTTGCAGCACCCGATGTACTAGCTCCATCTTTAGTTACAGCTGATACATTTAATGTAAAGTCTGTATCACTGTTATGTGGCGGAATAATTACAAGTGATTTTGTGTTATCAAAATTAGTAATACTAATACTATTACCTGTTTGTGCTTGTAAAACTCCATTATAATAAATAACTGCATCAGTAGGAATCGCACTAATAGTTACATCAAAAATTTCAGAACCATCTTTATCATCTGAACTTACTTTGATAGCAAGAGGAATACCGCCTGTTCCATTCGCATTAATAGTTCCATCTTTAGCAATAGTATTTCCACCATCTCTTCCAGCATCTTCATAACCAACAGCTTGTGATACTTGGATTGTTGCTATATCCGCAACAGGAGTAACTACAACATTAAAATAAACTTCAGCAGTTTTAGTAGCACCTGCTGTATCTCCACTATCAACACCTTTGTCTTGAACACTTAATGTAATTTTTCCAGTTACCGTTCCACTATATTGTTCTGGTAATTTCATACTAAATTCAGGGTCTGTATTTTTGTTATTTGTATCATTAAAAATAATAGTTGCAACACCAAGTGCATTTGCAGTTGCTGATTGTCCACCTAAAGTAATGATAGTTCCATCAGGAATTCCTGAAACTGTATAAGTTCGTTTTTCTGAACCGTCTAAATCTCCACCTTTTGGCGTTCCATCATTTTGCGTTCCATTCGCATTTGTAAGAATAGCTTTTAAATCAATTGGTGTTGAGAAGTATGCACCCTCAGCTTTAGTTGTGAATGTAAAAGTATTCGCTACATTATTATTTCCACTTGCTCCAGTTTTATCAACTTGCGTAATACTTCCGCCTGTTGCAGTATCCCAATTTAATGAAATATTATCAGTTGCTGGATTGATTTTAACAGTCATCGGGTTAGTAGTTGTTTCATATAAATCCGCATCTGTTATACTTAATGGTTTATCACTATCATTAAGTTCATAAGATGTTGCACTTATGTTAATTTTAATATCTGTATCATTATCTTCTGCATGTTGGATTTTTAGAGCTTCGTATTCACCTACTGTAAGATATATTGCTCCACTTGGATTTGATGCTGTTATATCTGCATGATGATATGTATAATCAATAGTACTTGAATCACCTGAAGTTGTTACAATTACAATTTTTAGTGTTTGATTTGCTGTTGTTATATCTGCTCCAACTTGCGTAATACCATCTGCTTTAAATATTTTTGCCCCTATTACTTTATCTCCATTAGTAAAAGTAAGAGTAATCTCTCCATTTTTTTCAGGATGATCACCCGTACTAAAATTCCTATCTGTTTGGTCTTTTGATAAACTTGGTTTTGTTAATCCTAAAGCTACTTGATGTGTTCCCTCTTTTGTATTTCCATCATCTTCAGTCATTGTTGGAGTTGAAGGAGTAATTGTTATAGTATCTGCAACTGGTTTTACATTTATTGTAACCGTTGAAGTAGCTTCATCTCCATCAAAGTCTTTTACAGTATATGAAAATTGTGGGCTTTTTGTAGTATCGTAATTACTATAATCTACTGATGGCGTAAATGTAACTGTACCATTTGAATTAATTGTAAGACTACCAATTTGTTTAGTAGTGTCTCCTTGTTCATAAATAGCAATTCCAGTTGCACCAATGCTATGCGCTACACCATTAATTGTAACTGTTTCACCAACTTTAAAATCATCATCAGCTAATCTTATTGTTATTGCTGTATCTTCTTTTGTTGTTACTATTATAGGTATTGCACTTGGAACTGAATCCACCACAGTAACATTAAAAGTTTGATTTGTTGAAGTTGTACCATTCGAAGTTATATTAAATTCAAATGGCATATAAAATTGATTTTTACTATTGTTTCCATAAGCATGATCCATTACTGTTTTTAATTTAAAATCATATACATCATTTCCACTACCATCTTTTTTCAATTCAACAGTAAATACAATTTTATTATCTCCTGCTCTTGTTGCTGTTAAAATAGTTCCATCTGTATTGTAAGAATAACTAATTGCTTTACCATTACTTGTTTCTGTAGTAGTTGTAATTGTTTTATCAAAAGATACTGTATATGTATCAGCATTTGGATTTGTAATTCCTAATGATTTTCCTAAATCATTTTCAGTTGTTGCTGAAGTATTTAAGCCATCTTCATAAACTTTTGCATTTACTGGATTTCCTAAAATTATACCGTCTTTTATAGTTCCAGTTGTATGATTAGAAGCACTTGGTATAGCAAGAGCATCTGTAGCAATCGCAACATTTTCAAATGCTCCTGATTGACTAACACCTGAAATTGTTACAGTATAAACTTCATCACCCTCAGAAACAAAATCATCTTTTGTTATATTCGTGAAATCTGTGTGGTTTGTTCCGCCTATAATAGTTATTTGTTTTACAATTGTAGAAAAATCATCATCTGTTACAACATTACCAGTTGATGTATAAGTTAAATTTACAGTCACGGTTTGCCCAACTGGCACAGTTACTGGATTTCCATCTTTATCTACTAAAGTTATAGTATGGACTAAATTTCCACCCTCTACTGTTGAAGGTGTTTTTGTAATTTTTACATAAACAGTATCATCTTTACCATAGTTTCCTGGCTCATTTGGATTATCATTTCCTGTACCTGTATCTGGTTGTTCTACTTTTGCTGGATTATCTTGAATTGTAGAAGTTACCATATCATGAGAAGTATCAATAACAACATTTTCATACGGAGTGGCTGTTGGTGCTGATATTTTTACTGTAAAGTTTTCATTTCCCTCTGCATAATAATCATCTTTTGCATCTACACTAAACATTGTGCCAATTGTAGCTTCTATATAAGTATTAACATAATCTGTATTTGCTGTTGCATCTTTATCTGATGTATCAGTTGTTGTAGCATAAGTTACAGTTACTTTTCCAGCTTGTGTATCTAAAAGTTTACCATCAGCATCAATTGCAACAGCCTTATAATAGAGTTTCCCTCCTTCTGGAGTAATATTTGTATTTTTTGTTAAATCTACTTTTCCATCAACTGTTAAAGAAATAGTTCCTGAACTATCTGTAGCCACAAGTATAATTTTAGCTTCCGAAGGAGTTACGGTATCTATAATTTTTGTTGTTACTGGATCTAGATTTGTAGTTACATTTTCATAAAGAGGTGTTGTTGGATGGGTATATGATTTATCATTAATTGATACTTTATATGTTTCATTATTATCACTTATATAATCGTTTATAGTTTTTATTTCAAATGCTGTTCCGACTGTTACAGTTTTAGCAGTTTCTAAAATATAATCTTGTGTTCCATCATTTTTTGTAGCTGAAGCTACTCCAATAGCAGTATTATCAGCTGTTTTAATAGTGACTGTTCCACCTTGAACATCAACTTTATCCGCTGGCGTAAAATCTGTTGTTCCTGGTTTAAATGCTAATATCATATATTTAGCTTCATTTCCCTCTGTAACACTATTTACAAATGTATATTTCCCCGCTGTAATAATTGGCTCACCATTACTATCACAAGCTACAATTTTTAAAATTACCGTTTCTTGTGTTGTTTCTGTTGTACTATTTTCATTTGGTGTTGTTGTTGAGTTATCTGTAATTGTTGTTGTTACTCCCGATCCATTTATTGTAACTGCACCATAATTAGAAGATGAAGTAGGTACATAATTTGAAATAGTAACTGTAAATTTTTCACCATTATCTGCAATATAATCATCAAGTGCATCTGCACTAACTGCTGTACCTAATGTTATAGTCGTTAAACCAGTTTGTGGAGTATAGTCACTCGTTGTAGCCGTACCATTTTTAAATGTAAAGTCAACAGTACCTTCTTGAGTAGCAAGTTTACTAGCATCATTAAAAACTGTACTACCTGATTTAAATGCTAAGGCTACATAGTATATATGACCACCTTCTGGTGTTTCGTTTACACTTAAATAGTTACCTGAACCATCTTTCAAAGGATTACCAAATTCGTCCGCGGCCACAATTTTTATGATAGTTACGGGCGGTGTTGATGGTGGCGGTGTTGATGGTGGCGGTGTTGATGGTGGCGGTGTT
>Ga0172377_10004121_pt1 | contig 14949 bp, 13 predicted proteins | sample Pumphouse3metaG_FD_119749 | JGI IMG/M metagenome (GOLD analysis project Ga0172377, IMG submission 119749) | Leachate microbial communities from a municipal landfill in Southern Ontario, Canada - Pumphouse #3 metaG | ecosystem: Engineered > Solid waste > Landfill > Unclassified | place: Canada... | reverse complement strand
TTCTATCAATAGAAACAACATGTGCTTTAGCTAAATCTACTACATTAATAAAATCACGAATACATGATCCATCAGGAGTATTATAATCGTTACCAAACACACTTAGTTTCTTACGTATTCCCATAGCAGTCTGTGTTATATAAGGCACTAGATTTTGAGGAACTCCTAATGGCAACTCTCCTATTAAACCAGATGGATGAGCACCAATCGGATTAAAATAACGCAACAAAATAGATTTTATAGGTGATCCAGATTTTACAGTATCTTGAATAATCTCTTCATTTATTTGTTTAGTGTTTCCATAAGGAGATTCAGCTACTTTAATAGGTGCTTCTTCGGTTACAGGTAATTGATCTGGCTGACCATACACAGTACATGAAGAAGAGAAAACAATACCCTCTACACCAAACTTAGGCATCAGTTCCAATAAGTTAATTAAAGAAACTAGATTATTTCGATAATACAATAAAGGTTTTTCTACAGATTCACCCACGGCTTTACTAGCTGCAAAATGAATAATTGCTTTTATACCCTTATGTTTTTCAAAAAATTGCTGTAACCCATTAAAGTCTAAACAATCTAACTTTTGAAATAAAGGTCTAACTCCCGAAACTTTCTCTATGTTATCAACTACATCGGCACTCGAATTAGAGAGATTATCAATAATAAGAACCTCATACCCACTATTTTGTAATTCAACAACCGTATGAGAACCTATATAACCTGTGCCTCCAGTTACTAAAATTTTTTCTTTCATTTTATATATGTTTGTGTGATATTCCCAACAAAAATAACAAAAATAAACATGAGGGACACGTTTATCTCCACTAAAAGAAAGTAATAACTAGTCATTTTATCTATTAGTACCCTAATGCTTTATCTAAAATACAGACTAACAAAACTGATTACACTTCATTTAAAACAAAAAATGAGGCTGCACATTAAAAGCACAACCCCATTTCTATATCATTATGAAAGAATTTATACGATTCCTGAAAAACCCATAAATGCCATAGCTAACAATCCAGCCGTTATTAAAGCAATAGGTGTACCTTGCATACCTTTAGGTATATTAGATAAGCTCATTTGCTCTCTAATTCCAGCAAAAAGGACCAATGCTAAAGCAAATCCTAAAGCTGTAGAAAAAGCATAAACTACGCCAGTTAATAAATTAAAGTCTTTTTGAATTACTAAAATTGCAACTCCTAAAATACAACAGTTGGTTGTTATTAACGGTAGAAAAACACCTAAAGCTTGATACAATGAAGGTGAAACTTTTTTAAGTATAATTTCAACCATTTGTACTAAACCTGCAATCACTAATATAAAGGCAATAGTCTGTAAATAACCTAAACCAAATGCATCCAGAACAAACTTCTGCAACAAAAAGGTTACGATTGTTGCTATAGTTAAAACAAATGCTACTGCAGCACCCATTCCTAGTGCAGTTTCTACTTTTTTAGAAACACCTAAAAAAGGACATATTCCTAAAAATTGTGACAACACGATGTTGTTCACAAAAATTGCTGATATAAATATTAATAAATATTCCATACTATTCTAGATTATGCTTTTTTAAATTTGTTTATGATAGCTATTAAATAGCCTAATGCTATAAAAGCACCGGGTGCTAAAACAAACAGTAACATTCCATAATGTTCTGGAAATATCACAATTTCAAATATTTTTCCTGTCCCTAACAACTCTCTTACTGACCCTAGCAAAGTTAAAGCTAAAGTAAAACCTAACCCCATACCTAATCCATCAAATAGAGAAGATAAAGGCGTGTTTTTTGCAGCAAAAGATTCTGCTCTACCCAGAACGATACAATTCACTACAATTAAGGGAATAAATAAACCCAATGTAGAATATAATGCTGGTACATATGCTTGCATAGCCATCTGTAATAATGTAACAAAAGAGGCTATAATAACAATATATGATGGGATTCGAACTGCATCCGGAATGATGTTTTTCACTAATGAAATGACTACGTTAGAACAAACCAGCACAAAAAGAGTAGCTAACCCCATGCCTAATCCATTCATAGCCGAAGATGTTGTACCCAATGTAGGACACATTCCTAAGAGGAGTACAAAAATAGGATTCTCTTTAATAATCCCGTTCATCAAAACTTTAAAATTATTCATACTAATTACTCCTTATTTTCTGTTGCTGTTATTTCACTATCTATTGCAGATTCAGTTGCTCCTGACACTCCTTCTACCTCTCCTGTTAAGTAAGCTTTATAAGCAGCGTTAACTGCATTTAAAAAAGCTCGAGTAGTAATGGTTGATGCTGTAATAGAATTAACCTCTCCTCCATCTTTATCTACTGATAAAGGTTTATCTCCTGGATTTTGACCTATAATATCGCCTGGTTCTCCTTTTTTGAACCACACATCCGCTTTAGAACCCAATCCTGGTGTCTCAGCATGTGATAATAACGAATAATCATAAATTTTCCCTTCCGAGTCAAAACCGACTAAAACAGTCATATCCCCACCAAATCCTAATGATACCGACTGAACAGCAGTCCCCACCCACTCTCCATCTTTTTTAGCGGGATAAATTATAAAATCAACGGTCTTAACTTCTCCTTTCATTTTATAGATAGTATCACTATCAGCTACTGGATTATTATCAAAACCAGGAACAACACTCATCAAAGCATCATTTAAGATCTTCATATTTGCTTGTGCGATTGGCTCTTTAGTCAACTCGTTAAAATAAGCTAATATAGCTACAGAAAGCACAGTAATTCCTGTCAAGACCAAAAGCATATTTTTTAATGATGATTCTAATTTTTTCATTTTTTCTTTGCTACCTCCCCAAAGCGTTTAGGTTTAATATAAGCATTAATTAAAGGTGTAAATGCATTCATAATAAGAATAGCAAAAGACATACCTTCTGGATAAGCACCAAATTGACGAATCATAATGGTTAAGAAGCCAATTGCTACACCATAAATAATCATTCCTTTAGAAGTCATGGGCGATGTTACATAATCTGTAGCCATAAATATAGCACCCAATAATAATCCTCCTGTTAATAAATGCACTACTGGAGAAGCATAAATTGAAGGATTAGCCCAGTGCATAACACCTGCCACAATAAACACGGTACCCAATATGGAAATTGGAATATGCCAAGTTATTATCTTTCTCCATAGCATATATACCAGTCCTAATATTAAAGCTATTGCACTAACCTCACCAATACAACCCGCATTATTACCTATTAATAGGCTAATTGAATCGGGCAACTGATCAAAAGAAGCTCCTGGTGCCCCATTTATAATTCCTTTCATTAAAGCTAAAGGAGTGGCTCCAGTTGTTGCATCAGCATATGTTGTAAGTTGTCCTACAACAGGCCATGTAGTCATTTGTACAGGAAAAGACAAAAGCAGAAACACACGCCCTGCTAACGCTGGATTAAACGGATTATTACCCAATCCGCCAAAAGACATTTTTGCAACACCAATAGCAAAGAGTGCTCCTAATACAATAATCCAAATTGGAAGATTAGAAGGTAAATTAAAGGCTAGTAATACTCCCGTAATAATAGCTGATCCATCTGCAATAGTTGAGCGTTCTTTTTTCAAAAACAAGGTGGTAATCACCCACTCAAAGAAAACACAAGCTGCTACTGATGTAGCAGTAACAATTAAGGCTCCTAATCCAAAAAAGACTAATGATACAATGAAAGCAGGAATTAGTGCTATAAGCACTCCATACATATTTTTCTGTACACTATCTCCTCCATGAATATGGGGAGATAAAGATACGGTTAATTTATTACTCATATTCTTCATTATTATTTAGCTTGACGTCCTCGAATTATTCCACCTACTTGGGCTTTTCCTAATCTACAATAATCCAATAAAGGACGATAAGCAGGACAAGTATACTGACACGAACCACATTCAATACAATCCATAATACACTCTTTTTCCATCCGTTCAAACTCCTTGTGTTCTGCTAATGCAGCTAATAAATAAGGTTCTAATCCCATAGGACAAACAGATACACATTTAGAACATCTAATACAATCTTGGCTAGGTCCTCTATTCGATTCTTTTTGGGTGAAAATTAAAACCCCAGATGTCCCTTTTACCGTAGGAATATTTGTTGAAGTTAAAGCTTTACCCATCATAGGACCGCCCGATACAATCTTACCTGTATCTTCTGGTAATCCTCCTGCAGCATCAATAAGCTGCTCAATAGGAGTTCCAATACGAACCAATAGATTTGATGGTGACTTAACGGATTTACCTGTTACTGTCACTAAACGCTCAAAAAGAGGCTTATTTTTCTGTACAGCTTCATATACAGCATATACAGTGGCTACATTTTGAACAATAGAACCTGTTGTAATGGGAAGCTTTCCACTTTCCACTTGTTTTTTTATTATTGCCTCAATAAGTTGTTTTTCTCCTCCTTGAGGATAACGCACCTTCAATGGAATAATTTCAATTCCTGCATAACTTGCAGTTGCTTTTGTCATTAATTCAATGGCATCAGGCTTATTATTTTCTATTCCAATGAAAGCCTTATTTACTTTTGCAGCTTTCATTAAAATAGATACACCAACCATAATTTCCTCAGCATGCTCAAGCATCAACTGATGATCGGCAGTTAAATAAGGCTCACATTCCACCCCATTAACAATAATGCACTCAGCTTTCATCGATGGCGGAGGTGTTAACTTAACCTGAGTAGGAAAACAAGCGCCCCCTAACCCCACGATACCTGAGTCTGCTATTTTTTGTATAATTTCATCAGAAGAAAGAGTGCATTCTTTCACTAATTCATCTGATCGATCAATTGTTTCTTCCCATTCATCTCCATCTACATTTATAACAATAGCATCTTTAGGGTATCCACTAGCATCAACAACTTTATCCACTCTAAAAACCTTACCACTCACCGACGAATGTATAGCGGCTGAAATAAATCCAGCTGATTCAGCAATTTTAGTTCCAACTTTAACTTCATCGCCCTTCTTGACAATAGCTTTTGCAGGAACACCAATATGTTGACTCAACATAATCGTTGCCTGCTTGGGAACATCCAGTGTTTTAATGGATTGATGAGCAGACAATTTATTCTCTTTCGGATGTATTCCACCCCTTGAAAATGTCTTTAACATAGAGTATTATATTTCTTAAGTTTAACTTTCTTCATTATTCTTTCGCCTGATCTGTTTTAGGTTGATCAACCTTCTTTACCTTGCTGCCCTCAGCTTTCATTGTTTGATTTGCATCCGTAGCTACTTTCTTCTTAGTTACAGCAGCGCCCTTCTCATCCTCTTTTTTCACCCGAGGTTTACGAACAGGAAAGTTCACCTCTATAATAGCATTTTGTGGGCATGCATCTACACACTTGCGGCACAGCTTACACTTATTATAATCAATATAAGCTAATTTATTTTTAATCGTAATGGCATCAAAGGGACATGTCTTTACACAAATTCCACAACCAATACAACTCACTTCACAAGCCTTACGGGCAACAGGACCTCTATCTTCATTCATACACGATACATAAATACGTCTCGAACGTGGCCCTAGTTTTCTTAATTCTATGATTGAATGTGGACAAGCTGTAACACAGGCATTACATGCAGTACATTTCTCCTCATCAACCTCAGGTAGTCGTGTTTTTGGATTAATATGAATAGCATCAAACTTACACACATCCACACAGTCGCCAAAACCTAAACAACCATAAGAGCAGTCAGATTCTCCTCCATATAAAGAGGAAGCAATTGCACAGTTTTTAGCTCCATCGTATTCATTGGTAGTTGGTCTATTATCACAAGTTCCATTACAGCGCACAACAGCTACCATGGGTTCCTTTTCTTCTGCATCTAAGCCTAAAATAGAAGCTACGTTATTCATGACCTTCGATCCTCCAGGAGGACAATTTAAGCCATCTAGTGAATCAGCATTAACACAAGCTGTGGCAAAAGCACTACAGCCAGGAAAACCACAGCCCCCACAATTTGCTTGTGGAAGAGCTTCTGCTACTTTTCCGATTCGTGGGTCTTCATATACGGCAAATTTTTTAGAAGTCGCATAGAGTATAACAGCTAAAATAAAAGCGATTACTCCTAACGATATTACCGCGATTACAATCACATTCATACGATTATTGATTTATAGGTTTTATAGTAAATGAAAATTTCTTTTTAAGATAGTCCTGATTAAGCCACAACCATATATAATATGGTATTAAAGTTGCTAACGACAAAAGAGCAGCTATCAATTCATTTTGAATCCAATGCATAAGTAAGAATAATGTGATAACAATCAATAGAAAAGGAATTATAAAAGCCCATAGAACAGCTTCCATACCCATAGACACTGAGCCAACAAGTAGTACTTGATCTCCCTCTTTGTAACTGCCAATAGGACAATTAACTTCTATTATTTTTTCTTTGCTTTCTGCGGATGAGCACATACCTTTTGCACTACAGGAGACGCAAGCGGTAGTTTGAATTATTTGTACGAAGACTTTTCCATTCTTTATGCTTTCCACAGTACCAGCGTGTTGTATTTCTTTCGTCATTTTGCAAAGTCCATATTACAAATCGAGGCAAATTTAATCATAATTTACAAACTTTGAAGTTTTCTTAATGTATTTATATCTAATAAATATTAAAAGTAAAACATTACATCGACAAATTGAATCTAAAATAAAACACGCATTCAGTTTGTTTTGCTTTCTGAATGCGTGTTCTATTCCTTTTAATTATGTTTTATAATTAACTGCTTTTATCTAAACATCATATACTTTATATAGTAAAAGAAAACTAGTATTGATTAATTGACTTCCTACCATCTATAATTTAGACCAAAGCTAAGCATTTCTTTTAATTGAAAGTAACTTCTATCCTTAACTCGCCTAGCTCCATCATCAAAACGTGCATGAGCAAATATCTTAGCAGAGATATATCTATTCAACACAAAATCAATTGTATTCTCCCATTCTGCTTCAACTTTCTCATAGTTCGTAAAATAGAACAATCTGGAATTAAGTCGTATAGAGGATATGATATTCCAATTAAAGCGAATATCAACTCTCGAACCTATATCATGTAAGGTCTTTCTATCTTTTTTTAGTCCGAATTGCGTTTCATCTATATCCTTATTACCTACATAACGAAGGTTATAAGAAGCAGGTAAGAACATAGCCGATAAGTTCACTTTTTTATTATTCAACTTAAAGTCCATACCAACGTTTAACGACACATTTGCAGGAGCCATAAACGCAGAAACTTTATCCTTACTATTCTTTTTATAGTTATTAAAAAACTGTGTATTAAACTCTGAAGAGACAGTGTAATACCATCTTTTTGTTGCTCTAATACCTAGTTTTGTTGTAATTCGTAATAAGTCTGTATTGATTCTATACTTTCTTACCGTATCCGAAGAAATTGTATTAAATCCAACTTTGGCCTCAAAAATATTTTCATACTCAACACGTTTTCTATCATTATAGCGTAGAAATAATTGAATTTGCCCAATTAAGTTTTTATTACTCTCTCCCCCCTTGTGCCAATTTTCTGAAATATAGTTCTGCGAAAACTGTAACGAACCATTACCATCTGTCGACCACCAATTCGGTTTTTTAATAACTAACTTTGGACTCTCCTTCGGTTTAGTTTTATCATCGTAGGATTCGGGTTCAAATAGCTTTGTTATTGGAGTTTTTAATGTTTCCTTTTTGGCAGCTACCACATCATATTGTACTTCATACCCCATAATCTGATCTTCGCATTTTTCAATGTATTCTGGGTGATTAACATATAAAGCCAATAGTGATTTATTGACCGTTTCATTGGCCCGTTTAAATTTCGTGAATTGAAGAGAATCAAAAGGAAGTAACTCTGAAGTATAATCCTTAGGCTTTATAATCCCATCAAACTCCCAATCTAGAGTTGAAAACTCTTCTATTGCTGCACGATAATAGGTTATCGGAATAAATAGCTTATAGTAATCCGGATCTGATTTTATATATCGAGCAGGTACAGAATCATGATTCAAATACTCCAACTGACCAATGTACTGATTATACAAATAAGAGACAGTATCTAAAGTAACCCTACCATTATCATCCTGATTCAAACGAACAAAAAAATACTTCTGTAAATGAGGGGATAAATCTTGTCTAGATACTTGCTTAGGCTGAGGTTCCGTAGTTGTTTGTAACTCCAAAGGAGGAGTATCCTGTCCTACAACGCCTATGCACGATAATAAAAAAATCACTAAAAGCAAAAAACTATTTTTCATAGAGTCTTATTTACAACAAATGTACCAATTAATAGTTATATAGAACAATCTTATTAATAATGTATAACAAATAAATAAGATTGATGTTTAATGATTATAAAGAAATAATAACCTAAATATATAAAAAATGAACCTCTCTTCAAAGTAAAGGCCCTTCACTTTCTCTTTTTTATTATTTTGTTTAAGTTATTGATACCCAAGTCTTCTTTTTTTCCTAACTTTGTCCGTTTGAAATAAGTAAGTATTATATGATTACTTTTCAGCTTATTAAATAACACATATACAAGCTTTATGGGAGAGACAAAATATATATTCGTAACAGGAGGCGTTGCTTCATCACTAGGTAAAGGAATTATATCCTCATCAATAGGCAAGCTATTGCAAGCAAGGGGATATAAAGTAACCATACAAAAATTCGATCCATATATAAACATTAATCCAGGGACTTTAAATCCATACGAACATGGTGAGTGCTATGTTACAGTAGATGGACATGAAGCAGATTTAGACTTGGGACACTACGAACGTTTCTTAGGCATTCAAGCTACTAAAGCAAACAACATTACTACGGGAAGAATTTATAAAAGTGTTATAGATAAAGAAAGACGGGGCGATTATCTAGGAAAGACAGTCCAAGTAGTTCCCCATATAACCGATGAAATTAAACGTAATGTTAAATTGCTTGGTAAAAAAGAGAACTTCGACTTTGTAATCACTGAAATTGGAGGTACAGTTGGAGATATTGAATCGCTTCCTTACATTGAAAGTATTCGCCAATTAAAGTGGGAATTAGGAAAAAATGCATTAGCTGTACACCTTACTTATATACCTTACCTTGCAGCTGCTAATGAATTGAAAACAAAACCCACACAACACTCTGTAAAAGAGTTGCAATCGCTAGGGGTACAACCTGATATTTTAGTTCTTAGAGCAGAGCACAATCTGTCTTTAGATATTAGAAAAAAAGTAGCTTTATTTTGTAATGTAGATGTAAACTCAGTAGTCCAATCTATTGATGCACCTACTATATATCAAGTTCCCTTATTAATGCAGGAGCAAGGCTTAGACGAAACTATTCTCTCTAAACTTGGAATGCCAATAGGTGAAAAGCCAGCGCTAAAACCTTGGTGTGACTTTTTAAATAGACGAGATAAAGCCACAGAAAAAGTAACCATTGGTTTAGTCGGAAAATATGTGGAACTCCCCGATGCTTATAAATCAATTTTAGAAGCTCTTACTCAAGCAGCCACCTATAATGATAGAAAAGTCGAGATACAGTTTATTCAATCGGAGCACATTACCGAAAATACGGTTGATGAAAAACTAGCTAGTCTTGATGGTGTGGTAATTTGCCCCGGATTTGGACTTCGAGGAGTACAAGGAAAACTAATTGCAGCTAAATACACTCGAAAAAATAATGTCCCTACATTTGGTATAGGCCTTGGTATGCAATGTATGGCTGTAGAGTTTGCTCAAAATGTATTAAAATTTAAAGAAGCTAACTCTACCGAAATAGATGAAAAAACACCTTATAATATCGTGGATATTATGGAAGAACAGAAATCCATACTAGGCACCAATGGAACTATGCGTCTTGGAGCTTATGAGTGTATGATTATAAAAGACACGAAAGCTTACGAAGCTTATCAAAAGGAACATATTCAAGAAAGACATAGACATCGTTATGAGTTTAATAACGAATATAAAGATACTTTTGAAAAACAAGGAATGATTTGTTCGGGAATAAACCCAGAGTCAGGATTAGTGGAAATCATTGAAATCCCTACTCATAAATGGTATATTGGAGTGGTCTTTCATCCTGAATTTGGAAGTAGTGTATTACACACCCACCCCCTCTTTTTGTCATTTATAAAAGCAACTATTCAGAAATAAAAACATAAAATATATTTTAGGAAATGGATAAAAATACCATCACAGGTTTAATACTGATTGGATTATTATTGATTGTTTTCAGTTGGCTCAGTAAACCAACAGCCGAACAACAAGAAGCTATGCAACACTATCAAGATTCTATTGTTGCCGTTCAGCAAGAAGAAAACGCACTAAAAGCTAAACAAGAAGCAGCTCTTTCTTTTGGAACTCAAACTACAGACATCGATTCTAGCTCTGTATTCTTTGCAGCAAGTGAAGGCATAGAGCAAGAGGTAACTTTAGAAAATGATGTAATGACAGTTACTCTTTCTAATAAAGGCGGTAGAATTGTATCTGCTCAATTAAAAGAGTACAATGACCAAGAAGAAAAACCCTTAGTTTTATTTAACGGAGAAGAAACAAAGTTGAATTTCAACTTTTATAACGCTGATGAAATTATTCAAACACAAAATTACTTTTTCAAGCCTATTAAAGAAGGAGAAAGAAAAGTAACTATGCGTTTACTCTCTGACGAAACAAGTTACATTGACTTCATTTATGAGCTCAATCCAGAAACCTACCTTGTTGATTTTCAAATCAAAGCAACGGGTATGCAAAACAAGCTGGCAGCGAATGACTATGTCGATATTAACTGGAGTGAACATGCTCGTCAACACGAACAAGGTGGATCGTTTGAGCAACGTCTTTCAAGATTAACTTATAGAATCCAGCACTCTAAAACAAAGGATTTATCGCCTGCGAAAAATGAGAACAAAGAGGTGGAAGAAACGCTTAATTGGATTGCCTTCAAAAACCGATTCTTCTCTTCTGTATTTATTGCAGATCAAGGATTTAACGACAATAAACTTGACTCTAAAGTAGAGCCAGAGGGTGCTGATTATGTAAAAGATTACGCAGCAGAAATGAATACGTTCTTCGATCCATCGGGTGCAAAACCAACTTCTATGCATTTCTACTTAGGGCCAAACCATTATAAAACACTTCTTGCGATAGATGATGGAAAAGCAAAAGTAGATCAATGGGATTTAGACCGTTTAGTTTACTTAGGATGGCCTATTCTACGCTGGATTAACAAATGGTTCACGATTAACATATTCGACTGGTTATCGGGTTGGGGATTAAGCATGGGAATTGTTTTACTCCTTATGACAATAGCTGTAAAAGCCGTAGTATTTCCAGCTACATGGAAAACATTTATGTCATCAACTAAAATGAGGGTATTAAAACCTGAAATAGATAAAATAAATGCCAAATATCCCGACGAGTCTGATGCAATGAAAAAGCAACAAGAAGTAATGGGCCTATATAGTCAATATGGCGTTAGTCCTATGGGGGGATGTCTTCCTATGTTACTTCAATTCCCTGTCTTAATGGCTCTCTTTATGTTTGTTCCTAGTGCCATAGAGTTACGTCAAGAAAGCTTTTTATGGGCAACCGACTTATCTACCTACGATGCATTTATTAATCTACCGTTTAATATCCCCTTTATGGGAAGTCACATTAGCTTATTCTGTTTGTTAATGACTATAACTAATATATTGAATACAAAATTCACTATGGCACAACAAAATACAGGAGCACAAGCTCAAATGCCTGCAATGAAATGGATGATGTATTTAATGCCTGTTATGTTCTTATTCATCTTGAATAGTTTCCCATCGGGATTAACCTATTACTACTTCTTATCTACTTTAATTAGTATCATTACTACATTAGTGCTTAAGAAAGTTATTGATGAAGACAAAGTGTTAGCTGAACTTGAAGCAAATAAATCTACAGAAAAGAAATCATCTGGATTTACGGCTCGTCTAGCTGCTATGCAAGAGCAACAAGAAGAGTTATTAAAACAGCAACAACAACGTAAAAAAGGAAAAAAGAAATAAAATAATATTTCACCTTTATATCTATATAAATAAAGCCCATTGCTAAAAACAGTGGGCTTTATTTATTCCTTCTTTTGATGGAGTTGCAACAAATAGTCAAAAAGGTAGGTATTAAAAGTAGAGTTCTTGATACTCAGAAATAACAGCATAGTCACTACTCCTCTACTTTCCATCGTTTTAATTTAGGAAAATACTCCTTCATTTTTAATAAGGCATCTTCTCTACTGATGCTTTTTTGGGAACCTACATTCATCTGATCTATGAATGAAAGACAATGCATAATCATTTGATCCATCGTAAAGTTATTGGTAAACTTTCCTTTGTTATAGCAATAAGTACAATACTCTGCATTCAAACTACCATCTTCATTTAATCCCATTAAATCATCCGTTTCAATGGGCATTCCACAACTTTGACATAATATCATAGCATTATTTGTTTTGGTTACTTGCTATACAAGATAGCATTAAATTAGGAGATATCTATTGATAATCCTTGATATTTCAAGTAATTTTTAATCGATACAAACTGGTCTTTATTTTAAATTATCAGATAAAAGAGTGTACTTCATTTGTGACTTTATTCTAGTTACCTTAGCTAACCTTTATAGTAAAAAACAGATTGCAAGAATAGATCATGAAAAGCTTTAATGAATAAGATTGAAACAAAAGCTAAATAAAAGAAAAGAAAAGAGGGGCTGATCAGCCCCTCTTGAACTATTTTATAAACATGTTTACAAAGATGAATACAAAAAAATTGAAGGTAATTTTATTAGTTCATGTATTCATCCTCTAAATTAAACATAAACAAAAAACTATAACAAATTTCACAATGTGTTATAAAACACAAAACCAGCTCAATCTACCGATACAATTCAGGATAGAGAGTAGCCGATATACAATGGGGTTGTTTTTTAATCTCTTGGTCTAAAAATGAACTCCAACCTAATTTATCCAACTCTTTTTCTATAGATAAGCAAACTTCATAATCTGAATCCGAAACTTCATAAGCACTCTGCGATTGCGTTCCCGCAACAATTAATTCAAAGGTATGCTGCTGAATACATAAATGAACTTCATAGCCAAAAAGAGACTCTTTATTGGGCTGAATTAAATCAGGTAATCCAGGAATCGTGTATTTTATTCTATCCAAATCATCAATAGAGTATGACTTCAAAGGATCGAAAACTAAATCATCTTCACCTACCTCTTGGAGTGTAATTTTTAACTGTCCTAGTTTTTCCAATAAATCCGCTCGTCCTTGGTAGTTAAAATGAGCAGCAAAAGAATCTCCCTCACAATTATGTCCTCTTCTAGCACGCATATAATGAAAGTAACGTAATCCTTGACACCACTTCTTTAAGGTGGTCTGATTATGATTTTCGTACAATCTGGCTTCGGGTAATTTATCTAGCTGTATCTCCATACTCTATTTCTATTAATACACTGCGTGTTTATATTCTTTTGTCAACTACAAACATAACAAATTAAAGAGCATTCCAAAAACAATCCGTTTTTAGACCCTTCTTTTTACTCAAAACAACGTAAAATAGTTAGCGTTAGCACTCCCCTTAAATTTATAACATGAACTAAATTAAGGAATAGAATCCAATAAAAAAGAGCAAATTGATTCAATTTACTCCTTTCTAATCTATCCAAACTACTTTAACTATTTAGACTGTTGTTATTTATTAGATGGATATCGTATATTTTTCGGGTGTTTAATTAACTAGTTTAGATAAAAAAACACGGTCTTATATGCAGTTTCACATAACGTAGTAAACATAATAAAAATAACACATCACATTACTCACCGTCTTATATATTTCAGTTCTTAAAACATTTATTTACACTCGTTCACTAATAAAACAGTTCATTAGCATTGAATTCAAGCACTTTAAGATAAGTGTACCGAGTTAAAACAAAATTAATAAATAATAAAAACAGATCTATCTGGAAAGCTACTACTATAAAATGATACGTATTGCTACAATGTGGCAAAGACTACCTAAAAGGACAAAAAGATGAAAAATAGTATGCATATATTTCACCTTGGCTAAAGAATAAAATAATGCCCCTACAATATAAGCTCCTCCTCCACCAATCAACCAATAAAGAGCCTCCAATTTATTAGTAACCGAAAGTACAGTAAATAAAGGTTCAATAGCTACAACAATGGAACACCCCATAATAACATAACAAAGAGTTTCTATGTGGCTATGTTTACCCGATTTTTTAAAGCTAACATAGAAGCCAATTAAAGCAGAGAGCCACACAAAGGCAAAAAGCCCCCATCCCCACATTCCTTCTTGTCGTAGAGTAATTAATGTAAAAGGAGTATAGGTTCCTGCAATATGCAGATAAATGGCTGCATGATCTATTTGTTGAAGCCCACGTTTTCTTCTCTCGTTTTGTGTGCCATGATAAATAGTTGACGCTATATAACTCGATAACATGCCTATTAAATAAACAATAACACTGACTACGGCCCACACATTAGCAGATAAATAAGCCTTATGTAGTAAAAAGGGTGCAGCTATTAATCCTAATAAAACACCTAAACCATGAGAGTAGCTGTTGGCTCGCTCTTCATTTTTTGAGTACGCTCTTAATCGGGACATATTATTTATTCTGTTTGGCTAGTTACTGCTTCTATTCTGCTAATAAGGTACTAAATAAATTAAAGATTCTTTTCTCATACCCCTATAACCCACTGAGTAGGAAATAACTATTTTTGCCTAACTATTTTTAGTAAAAAGAAATCTATTATCAACAAAGATAAAAGGATTTTATACTTAAGGATGCAAACAAACCAAAAAAGAAAACTATTCACTCACCGAATTAGTTATAAAGCATTAATCTAAAATTATAATTAACTT
>Ga0172377_10004119_pt1 | contig 14953 bp, 10 predicted proteins | sample Pumphouse3metaG_FD_119749 | JGI IMG/M metagenome (GOLD analysis project Ga0172377, IMG submission 119749) | Leachate microbial communities from a municipal landfill in Southern Ontario, Canada - Pumphouse #3 metaG | ecosystem: Engineered > Solid waste > Landfill > Unclassified | place: Canada... | reverse complement strand
CTACTTGATGCCAAACTTTTGTTGAATTATATTTCATCTGGGCTAATTCATAATTTGCCCAATTATTTGTAGTAACAGCTTGTTTAATCATTTCCAACCTATTGGGTGGTGTGTTTTCTTTAGGTTGTGGCAATAACATTTTCACGATTGGCGTTATTTCGTCAATAAAGGCTTTTTCATCCGCAAACCAGTCTTTTAATATTTCCTTGTATTGTTGTTCCTCGTTCTGAGAATTGTTAGCATATCCTTGCTCTAGTTTTAGTTTTCTTTCATTTATAACCAATTCCAGTTTTATCTTCTCCGGTTTACTCAGTAGTCCTCTTTCATACAGAGAATGACTATTTATTTTGGTGAGCAGTGAGTTGGTGAGGTGCAATAAAACATCAATCAAACTGCTTTTTGTGTGAATTTTTGTCGTTGCTATTCCAGAATATTTGTTAACCTCCGGTTTGCCACTTAGTATGGGTATGATTTTTTCGAAGTAGTTCTTTAGGTTTTTGAAAAAGTTAATTTCGAACGGGAATGTTTTAAGCCATTTCTGATAGATATCAAGAAGTACATTTAAGTCGATTTGTTCTTCGGTTTCGTTATGGTAGTTATTCTGAATGTAGTCTAACAATGCCTTCCTTTTTGGTTTAGGTATGTCCTTGTTGTTATTAATTGTATTCTTGATGTATGACAGGTAAAAGCTAACAAAAAGAGGTTCTCCGCATCCTTTGGGCATTTGCCCAAAGCTATTTATTGTGTATTCGATATAGTCTGTAATATCTTTGTAGTACTCGTCTGATTTATAATTGTTCTTAATGTGCTGGTGTGTATAAATTATTTTTTTTGCTGTTAATTCAGGTGCATTAACAAAATCAGCCTTTTTGTAATCCTTAACATTAGTAAGGTTTGCATGGTAAGCGCAACAATGTGGGAAACCTTTCTTATTTTCTGTTCCGACGAATCTTTTAGTTAAGTCCTCATGAACTGTTTTAAGACTCTTTTGACAGTTTTCGCAAGTATTGTAGTCGTGTTCCCCTTTTGTTGGTTTTGTTTCATAGGGAGGCTTGTAAATACCACTTGTGTTTATGTGCCAATATATCTTCGAAACTCCTGTGCCGTAAATTGTTTTTTGTCTGTTGGTCATTACTTAATACTTTTTACATTTAGAAGTCCATCATTTTATTTGCGATTTCTCTTTTCTTTTCATCTTCAAATCCGGCAAAATATCCAATTGTTGTTTTTAAATTACTATGACTTAAAGCTTCGCTTACAAATTCAAGGCTTGCACCGTTCCTTATGGCATTTGTTGCAAACGAATGCCTTGCCCAATAACTTGAAATTTCTTCGGTTATACCGATGCTTTTTGCAAGTTTCTTAATGTGTTGGTTTACGTACCGAATAAAATTTTTAAGCTGAGAATATTGTTCTTCAATTTTGGAGTTGCTCTTTATAATTGTAAAAATAAGTGTTTCGGGATTTATTTCACTATTGCCGTACTTTTTTATAACCGAGTTTGTAAAGTCATTCAGATAAACAATTACAGGGGCTTGATGCTTGTTGGTATTTGCAGTTTTAGCTCTCCTAAACGTTAAGGTATCGCCCGAAATATCCTTATAGCGTAGGTTTGCAATATCTTTAAAGTTCATGCCATTGCAAGAATAGGAGAAGAACCAAAAATCTTTTGCCTTTTGTTGCTCCTGTGTTAATGGTGTTGCTTCGAACAATGCTTTTAGCTGCTCTTTCGATAGTGCTTTTTTACGACCTTGTGGAGTTGGAATAATGTATTTTCTTTTGCCAAAAGGATATGAATCTTGTTGTATAGTACCGTCAGCTATTGCAGTATTAAATATTGCTCGTAATGGTCGTAAGTAGATACCAACTGTTGTCTGGCTTTTCCCATTGGTAATTAAGTGTTTTTCAAAGTCCTTTAGCCATTGGTCGCTTATATTACTAAAGCTTAATTTTTTTCTTCCATGAAAGTTCAGTAATGATTTCAGGCTATATTCGTAGTTGGAAGCCGTCCCTATTTGATTATTCCTTTTGTATTGAATTATGGCTTTTTCGTAATAGTAATTAACATCTCTTTTTACTTTTGATTCTTTTATGAAAAATTTCTGTTCAAAAGATTCAATACTAAAAACGGGCAAATTACGTGCAACATCATTGGCATCTTTTTCAATTTTAAGAAGTATAAGCCTCGTCTCTTTATCATCCTTTGCTTTAGGATTTGTTGTTTGCCAAATTTTTGCAAACCGATCTTCCGTAAATTCAAAAGCCAAAGGGTAAAGTTTTTGTTTTCTTGGAATTGGAGTAAATACACGAAGCTTCACCGGGAAAGTGCCGTTTTGTTTTTTCCTTCTTAAATCTAAAACAATTGAAATAAAATATTCGCTTATCATTTGTTATCGTTTTTGTATGCACATAATCCATTTGCATATCATTTGCATACAATATTACAAAATTTGCATATAATAACAATAAATAAAACAAAGTATTATATTGCAATATGCTGAACAATAACAGATATACGTGATATTCACATAATAAACAACATACTAATATTATGACTGGCAGTCAAAAGGTCATCGGTTCGATTCCGATATTCTCCACCTGATTTACAGGTAGTTATAAGGGACTTTTTAATCCCTTATTTATTTGCCTACCTTAATTTAAACAAGTTGCTAAAAGTCCATAATTCAGTTATAAAAATAACGTTTGAAAATTAATGGCCGCTTAGATAGCTGAAGAGCAATATTAATTAATTGTATATCGGATTAAAATTTATATTTCTATCCTTTTGAATTGGTTTTGCTGTTTCTTATCTCAAATTCTTATTTAACGCTTTGTCAACTTTAACAGCATTTGCAAAAGCAACAGTTGGGTTGTCGCTTTTTTGTTCCATTGTGTATTATACCAAATCATTGAAGGAGCTGCAAGTCCTGACATTGTATTCATCATTAAGGTTGTTTGTGGCCCAGCCGTCCATTCACTTGTTATTTTGATTGAATTATCTTCACATAACATACAACATTTAACAGGACTTGTGTATCTCCAATAGTTTGTTTCGAAGCCAATATATCTCCCATTTCCTTATTGTCATTGTCTATCCGGTAATTTTGAGAAAGTAGGGCTTTATAGCTCTTTTCGTAATTTTCTGATAATGAACTATTGTTTTTTCTTTAAAGAAGATCCTTACAATTTCTTTTTCATGTTCTTTCCTGATTTTGGTGTAACCCTATTTCAGGTCAAGACACATATTATTAATAAAAAAGTCAAGCAAAAAATATTTCTTTTTTATATTGTTTTTGTATTATTTACGTTTACGAGGTAGCTTGTTCAAGGGAGCTTGTAACCAAAAAATGAATTGGAAGCTTTCTATTTTGCCAATGTTATGTTTTTATTCTTCAGAATTTATCCATTACCTTTATTACTTGTAACGACAAAAACTAAATAATGAAAAAAATAATAGTCATAAACTGTATTCTTTTGTTTTTTGGATCTTTAAGTTTTGCTCAAGAAAATTTGAAGGAACAAAAGTTTAAGAATCCTCCAAGTCGGTTTTGCCCTATGCCTTTCTGGCATATAAACGGAGTTTTAACAGAAAAGGGTATTACTAAACAGATGACTGATGCAAAAGTAAAAGCCGGATTTGGAGGGGTAGCTGTTTTACCTAGAACAACTACACGACCTGTATTTTTGTCGGAAGGATATTTTAAAAAATACCAATACATTCTAAAAACAGCTAAAGATTTAAAGATGAACGTCATTTTATATGATGACATTAATTTCCCTAGCGGTACAGCCAATGGTCAGCTTTATGACAAATTTCCTGGCGATTTGAGGAAAGAACTCAATAAAAGTGAGTATATGCGTACAGGTCCTGAAATGTGTCAGATTTCTGTTCCTGATGGGGAACTAATGGCATCGGTTGCCATAAACCTAAACACATTGGAACGGATTAATCTGAAACCGTTTATTAATGAAGAGGTTTTGAGATGGAATGTTCCTGATGGAGAATGGAAAATTATGTTTTTTTTATGCAAAACTGCTGTTACCGATATGGAACACATGACAGTTGATTATCTGGATACTGCGTCTATAAGAAATTTTATACACCTTACATATGATAAATATGCAAAGCATTTTGGTTTTTATTTTCAGAATACTATTAAACAGACATTTTATGATGATGTCGGTTTTTGGCATGCTGAGCGCACATGGACTAATAATTTTGATAAAAAATTTGAAGAAATAAACGGATTTGATCCTGATATATATTATCCGGCATTATGGTATAATATAGGTCCGGAAACAGAATCTGCAAGAGTAGCTTTTTATAACACCAGAGCAGAATTATTATCTGAAGGCTATCCTATGATGGTCAGTAAGTGGACGGGAAAATATGGATTAAAAAGTACAGGTCATACACCTGACAACTATGGACTTCAGCCGGTAGCTATGTCAGGAGATGTATTTAAATTTTATCGTCATTCTGATATTCCTTTGGCTGACTATATTATTAACTATAATCGTGGTCGTAACGGATTTAAACTGATTAGTTCTACTTCTGATTTATACGATCGTCCTGTTACGGGAGTTGAGATTTATGGAGCCTTTAATGAAGAAAAAACAGATTCTTTGATGCTTTATCGTGCATTGATGGAAATTGAGGCCCGCGGAATTAATTTTGTAATTCCGCACGGAATGTGGTATGATACTGACACGATAGCAATTCCACCCCTGATTTCTCCTTTTAATAAAAGTCTTGCTCCTGCTCTTCCTGCATTTAGTAATTTTGTTGGTCGTACCTGTTATATTTTACAGGGAGGTCGTAAGATTGTTGATATTGCACTTCTTTATCCGATAGCTAGTCTTGAGGGTGGTTACTATTTTGACTCACAGTATAAGGTTTCTGGACGGTGGGCATATCCAGAAGCAGATTATCAAAACATCAGTGGGATACTTACTGACAGTATTCACCGGGATTTTACATTTGTACATCCCGACTATCTGGCGACCGACAAATATAAAATTCAGAATAATTTGATTCATCTGGAAAATCATGTGAATTTTCAGGATTATAAATTAATAATTATACCTGGAGGAAAAGTAATCCAGGTTAAAGCACTTAGGAAAATAAAATATTTTTACGATAATGGAGGGAAAGTTATTGCTACCACTCTTCTTCCTTCCAAATCTGCTGAGATGGGACATGATGAAGAAGTGCGAAATATTATTTATGAAATGTTTGGGAAAGAATTTGCCACAAAACCACATATTCAGACTAATAAGAAGGGAGGTAAAGCATTGTTTATTCAGAAATTAACGACAAGTACTTTAGCCGAAATAATCGATTCCTTTTTACCTGACAGAGATGTTACTTTTTCTGAGAACTATGATTTAACAAGTAAAACAGGTCATTTTGCATTCCTTCATAAGGTTAAAAAAGGCAGGGATATTTATTTCTTTGCAAATTCAGAAAATCGACCAATTTCGACTGAAGTTTCTTTGCTGGGAAAATTACAGCTTGAAAACTGGGATCCTCACTCCGGTGAGGTTTCCAGAATTAAAGATTTTTCATATTTTAAGAAAAACGGGCAGATATATACACATTGCCATCTGTATCTGAAGCCTGTAAAAGCTACATTTTTGATTAGTAAAAAAAAAAATAAATTATGACACGAAGTTGTTTTTTTATGATTTTTGTATTAATAATACATTTTGTTCAGCCGGTAAGTGCTGATAACCCTGTTATAAAAGGAATTGGGATGTCAGATCCTCATATACGGATTTTTAATGACACCATTTATTTATTTAGCGGTCACGATGATAAACCTTCCGATACAACCTGGGTAATGAAAGACTGGCGGGTTTTTTCTTCCGTTGATTTAGTAAACTGGAAACTGAGAACCACTATCAGGCCGGCAGATAACTACATGGGAAAGAATAATACCGATTGCTGGGCATGTGATGCAGCAATGCGTAACGGAAAATATTATTTTTATTTCTCTGACCAAAAACGTAGTGTTGGAGTTATGGTTGCAGATAGTCCAAATGGACCATATAGGGATGCGCTGGGAAAACCACTGATTTCTCCAATGCATGATCCGACAGTTTTTGTTGACGATGATGAAAAGCAGAATCACTATCTTATTTATGGAGATAAAGCAGGAGGAGGTTATAATATAGCCAGACTGAACGAAGACATGATTTCACTGTCAGAAAATCCTAAACCAATTATTATAACAGGGAAAGAATGGGAGGATGCGCCTGAATGGATGGATAAAAATTACCTGTTTAAACATAAAGGCATTTACTATTTAAGCTGGGGTCGTGATTATGCAATTTCGAAAAACATATATGGTCCGTATCATTGTGTAGGCCCAGTAGGAGAGGGATTCAATTTGAGTGAATATGCCCATGGCAGTTTCTTTTGGTATGAGGGTCAGTTTTATCATATATGGACTTATTATATAAAAAACGGATACAAATATCGTGAATGTATTATCACATATTGTCATTTTGCAGATGACGGACAGATTGTTACAGATACAGGATTCCTCGAAAAACATTTTACCACTGGAGTAAGACAATATAATGCTTCGTGGCCTGAAATTCAGGCCGAATGGTACTCAGAAAAGTCAAAAGAAATCACAATTATAGGATCACGTAAAGCAGGTTTTGAACTGGATAATATTGAAGATGGAAGCTGGGTGAAATTTTCAAATGTAGATTTTGGAAGTCAGAGCGGTAGCCGTTGTTTTTCTGCAACTTTATCAGCTGTTTCCGGTAATGGGACCATTGAAATAAGATCCGGAAGTTTGTCAGGTGAATTATTGGGAACAGCTATTTATAGTCCTGTGAAAAAGACAAATACGGGAACAGTTATTTTGTGTAAGATGAAAAAAGTTTGTGGTAAAAAAGATATTTATTTAAAGGTTACAGGAAAAGGCTCTGATTTGTTCAGACTTGATGATTTCCATTTTGAAAATAAGTAATCAATAATTAGAATTAATTTTTCTGGATAAATATTAAACATATATAAAATTATAAATAGAAGTCCACTTCGAAAAGTCGGATAGGCAAACATATATAATTTTTTGTTTTTATCCTTTGATTTTATTGTTGTATTTTTATTGAAATAATTAGTTTCGTACATTTTTTATCATAATAAACCAAACAATAAATATAATTTATACATGAAGCGAAGAGATTTTTTTTATCAGGGTTCATTACTCACAGGAGGATGCCTAATGATGGGGAATTCCCCATCATTAGGAAGCATTATCTCACAAAAAACTGGAAAATCTGAAGAAAATAATTCATATCAATTATTTAAAGATCCGGATTCTATCTATTACCCTTTTGTAAGATGGTGGTGGAACGGCGATAAGGTAGAAATAAAAGAGCTTGTACGTGAACTTCGTCTGCTTCATGAGGCTAAAATAGGAGGTGTAGAAATTAATCCTATAGAATTTCCTTCACGTATAGAAGGAGATGATTTAGGCAAACCTTCTATTACATGGCTTAGTGATAAATGGATAACAATGTTAAAGAGTACTTTTGACGAGGCTAAAGATCTTGATCTCACATGTGATTTAATAGTAGGTTCAGGCTGGCCTTTTGGATCGGAAACATTAAAAAGGGACGAGAGAGCTCAGGTTATTGTTCTTGATGCTGAGAAGCTTGAAGGTCCCCGGGTATATGAAACTTCACAATTCAATATTTTTAAAAACATAGATCCCGGTGTTACGGTACCCTGCCCATCAAGAAGTTTTAAAATCATCTCTATGAAATTAGTGCCGGATCTTATCAATTGTATTGATGATGCTATAGATCTTTCTGATAAATGCGAAGATAAGATTATTCACATAGATGTTCCGGAAGGGAAATATTTTCTTTATGCTCTGGTAAAAGTTGATTCTTTTGCATGTGTTATAAATGGAGCACCCGGAGCTGCCGGACCTATCCTTGATCATATGAATAAGGCGGCTGTAAGAAAATATCTTGATCATATGTCTGATACCATTCAAAATGAAATAGGTCCCCTTTCTAATTATTTGAGAGCTTTTTTTACGGATTCCATGGAATTGGAGGGATCTAACTGGACTGATGATTTCGAAGAAGAATTTAAAAAACGACGGGGATACGACGTGATGCCTTATTTGTCCTACATCATGTTTAAAACAGGACGACTGGGAGACGTCAGTGATTATCGGTACGGATCTACAAAAACTCCTGAATTTACTGAAATCATTAACCGCGTCAGATTTGATTTTGAACTAACAAAAGCAGAACTTTTATATGAAAGATTTACGAAAACTTATCTGCAGTGGTGTAAGGATCAACATGTAAAATCACGGGCACAATCATACGGCCGTGGATTTTTCACATTGGAGAGCAGTTTAATGTATGATATACCTGAAGGGGAATCATGGACAACAAACTGGCTAAGACACAGACTGGGAGAAGAGATGTCTGACGATGATTACCGCCGCGGAAGAGGTTATACTATGATAGATAAATATGTATCTTCTGCTGCCCATTTGTCAGGAAAACGTGAAGTCAGTTGTGAGGAGATGACCAATACTTATCTGGTATTCAGCACCCCTATGGAATTATTAAAAATTGGTTCCGATCAAAGCATAATGTCAGGAATTACACATTCTATATGGCATGGATTTAATTATTCCCCACCCGATGTTCCTTTTCCCGGATGGATTCAATACGGATCGTATTATAACGAAAAAAATACCTGGTGGCCTTACTTTAAGTATCTAAACACATATAAAGCACGAATTTCTTCTCTTTTGGAAAATGCTGACATGTATACGGATATAGCTATACTTCCGGCAAATAATGATATGTGGTCAGAGATGGGAGTACAGACGGATCCCTTTCCTTCGAAACTTAATGTAGAATATACTTCTCTTATCTGGGAATCCATAAACAAAACCGGTGGTGGCGTAGACTATATAACAGAAATTATTATTAACGGGTCGGAAATAAAAAGCGGTAAGTTGTGCTATGGAAATAAAAAATACGGTACTCTTTTTCTTCCCGGAGTTAAGAGTATTGAGCCTTCTACCATAGAAAAACTTTATAAATTTGTTTCAGAAGGTGGCCGTATTTTCTGCATAGATACTTATCCTGAAAAATCACTTGGATTACTGGATGCTGAAAAACATGATAAAGAAGTCACAGATCTGGTAAAAAAACTCAAAATTTTTTCTGATCGATTTATCTTATTAAAAAAACCTATAGACAATCGTTTTTTGGAATGGTACGAAGAAATATTAAAACAATATTCTCTGCCACAATATCTTAAAATAGAAAAACCGAATCGTTTTGTTATGCAAAATCGCTATCAAAGCGATGATCAAAACGAAATTATTTTCTTTGCAAATGCTCATAAAGAAAATACATTTACTTCGAAGATTACTTTTTCAGAAAAGATTACCCGTAGGAAATACGGATGGATATGGGTTCCAGATACAGGTAAACGTTATAGGATCCAACTTGAAAAACATAATTCTTTTCAGTTGACTCTGGGACCTGCCCAGTCAATTATTTTTGTTTTCGACCATCATAAAAATGGGCCTGAATGGAAAGCTATTCCTTTTACAGGATCCGAAAAAATGAATATTAGCAAAGAATGGGATTTGGAATTTAAGCATTGCCAGAAAAGATCTGTCAGCCCTGCTAGTATGCAAACACTAAAAGATTTGCAGAAAGTAGCTGAATATTCTGATTTTGCAGGAACAATTATATACCGTAAAAAGATAGAAATAAACGGAAAAATTCCTGATTATTTGAATCTGGGTAAAGTATACGGGGTTTCTGAATTAATATTAAACGGACAAAATTGTGGCATAAAATGGTACGGCAACCGGATTTATCCTGTGACAGAGTTTATGAAAGAAGGAATTAATGATATAGAGATTAGAGTAACCACGGTACTTGGTAATTATATGAAATCATTAAAAGACAATAAGGTTGCTCAATTATGGACAAATCGCCCACATAAAGAACAGAAACCAAGTTCCATGGGAATGGTTGGTCCTGTAGCTGTCTATTGTGATAAAAAGGACATTTAATAAAAAGAACCATTGATATTAACATAAAGAAATTAAAAAATGCTAAAATTAAAAAATGGAATAATTATTCTATTATTGTTTGTTTCATTTCAAATTAATGCGGCGGATTATAACGCATCCATGTTCGGAATAAAATCTAACGGAACGACATTGAATACAACCGCTATACAAAAAGCAATTGATTATATTCATGATCAGGGAGGAGGTACACTAAAATTTTATGTAGGACGCTATCTTACCGGAGAGATTGAGCTAAAATCCAATGTGACCATCTATCTTGGAGAAGGAGCTATTTTGCTTGGATCAACCAACATTTATGACTATCGTATTGATACTAAATATAGTTCATTGGTTTTTGCTTATAAGGCAGAGAATATAGCAATAAAAGGTAAAGGAGTACTTGATGGTCAGGGTAAAGCTGCATCCTACAGTTTACAGGATCAAATACATAAGGGTATAATAAAGGATAAATTGAGTAATGATCGTCCGGCTAATCATCGTCCGCATATTATACTGTTCAGAGAATGTAAAAATGTTAAGGTGTCAGGCATTTTAATGAAAGATGCAGGAGACTGGGTACAATTTTACGATCAATGCGAGAATCTTGATATAGACGGTATTACAGTAGACAGTAAAAATTTCTGGAATAATGACGGAATTGATATTGTAGATTGTAAAAATGTAAAACTTACTAATTCATTTGTGGATGCCAGTGATGATGCAATTTGCTTTAAATCACATGATAAAACAAAAATATGTGAGAATGTTGAAGTAAGAAATTGTGTAGCTCGTTCAAGTGCCAACGGAATAAAATTTGGTACAGTGACGGCCGGAGGTTTTAAAAATTTCAAAATCATAAACAACAAAGTTTACGACACCTACAGGTCAGCCATAACAATTGCGACTCCTGACGGAGGGAATATTGAGAATATTTTAGTTGATAGTCTTTATGCATATAATACGGGTAATGCTATATTCCTTCGTATCTGTGCCCGAAGGGGTAACGAACGTATCGGAACTATGAAAGATATCACAATAAGTAATATGTATGCTGAAATTTCAGCGACAAAGCCTGATGCAGGTTATGAATATGAAGGTCCTATAGAAGATCTTCCACGTAATATTTCTCCTTCAATCATAGCCGGTATACCGGGGCATGATATTACTAACGTTACAATAAAAAATGTTAAGATTGTTTGCCCTGGTGGAGGTAATCGTAACTATGCATACAGGGGAACTACACCATCCGAACTGAATAGTGTTCCTGAAATGATTTCTTCTTATCCTGAGTTTTCGCAGTTTAAGGAATTACCTGCATGGGGTTTCTATATCCGCCATGCGAAAAATATTAAAATTGAAAATGTGATACTGACGGCAAAGGAAAAGGATTACAGACGTGCTGTTGTACTGGATGACGTAAAAGGAGCCACCTTTGAGAATGTAAAATACAATGAACCTGGAGTATGGAAGAATAAATATTCCATATACAAATCATCGGGAGTCATACGCAAAAAATAAATGAATTATTTTTATAAAAGAACGAATTTTTTAAAAAATTAAAAACAATGCGCAAAACAAGTATATTGGCAAGTTTCTTTTTTATATTTCTGACATTCCAGTTATCGGCCAAAGATTATGATATATGTGATTTTGGTGCTAAGGGGGACGGAGTTCTACTAAACACCTGTACTATCCAAAAAGCTGTTGATTATATAAGTGAAAATGGAGGCGGTCGTCTTGTGTTTCATGTTGGGAAATACCTGACCGGTTCTTTTTATCTTAAATCAAATGTTACCATACAGTTAGATAGAGGAGCTATTCTTCTGGGCTCTACCAATCCGTTCGATTATGTTAAGGATAAATATGTAGGATGGATGTCTATGATTTTCTCAATAAAACAGGAAAATATAGGAATAACCGGCAAGGGAATGATTGACGGACGTGGTTTTTTTACTGCAAATAATATGGTGCAATATATAGAACGCGGCATATACGATGACAAATTAGTACTTGACCGTCCTAAAGAAACCAATCGTCCTGAGAATATTTATTTTCGTGAATGTGAAAATGTTATTATAAAAGGAATTACGTTAAAAGATCCGGCCAGTTGGAATCAGACCTACGATCAGTGTAAGAATTTGTTGGTAGATGATATTTATGTTGACAGTAAATCATACTGGAACAACGATGGCATAGATGTCGTTGACTGTGACGGTGTTGTCATCAAAAATTCGTTTTTCGATTCAGCAGATGATATTATTTGTTTTAAGTCTCATGATGCGAAAAGTATTTGCCAGAATGTAGTAGTTGACAATTGTGTAGGACGCTCTAGTGCCAACGGACTTAAATTCGGTACCGTATCCAAAGGAGGCTTCCGTAATTTTAAGATAACCAATCTTACCATTTACGATACTTTTCGCTCGGCAATTACTTTTGCTGCTGTAGACGGTGGCGAAATAAACAACATCCTAGTAGATGGTGTACGTGCCATAAATACCGGAAATATTATTTACCTACGTATCGGAGACAGGTGGAGTAAAGGAAAAAAACCAAGCATGAAAAATATCACCATTTCTAATGTTTATGCTGAAGTTCCGGCTACAAAACCCGATTTGGGCTATAATTATGAAGGGCCTGTTGAAGATCTGCCCCGGAATATTTCTCCATCGGGTATCGTAGGATTGCCTGACTATAAAATTCAGAATGTAACCCTTAAAAACATCGAGATTGTTTATCCTGGAGGTGGGAATCCCTTGTATGCAAAATGTGGCTTGACTTCAGAAGACCTGGATGGTATCCCTGAAATGCGGAAAAAATATCCTGAATTTTCACAATTCAAAGAATTACCTGCATGGGGCTTTTTTATTCGTCATGTTGAAGGTCTTAAAATGGAAAATATAACATTAACTGCAGGTAAAAAGGATTATCGTCCGGCAATAGTACTGGATGATGTAACTCAGGCCGACTTCAAGGATATGAAATTCAATGAACCTGAGAAAAAACAAAAACAAGAAATTTTTCAATACAAATCTTCCCTTATAAACATAGAGAAATAAAATATTAAAATAATAAAAGGACAAATTATTATGAACAAATTCAAATTTTTATTTATCAATATATTGCTTTGCTTATCTGTGACTCTATCAGCTAAAGATTACAAGGCATCCCTTTTTGGAGTAAAATCCGATGGAATAGTAATGAATACAGGATCCATTCAATATGCTATAGATTATATAAGTGAAAACGGAGGTGGTACTCTTGTCTTTTATGTAGGTCGTTATGTAACAGGAAGTATATACCTTAAATCCAATGTAAGTATAAAACTTATGGAAGGAGCCGTCCTTGTGGGAAGTCCTTCTGTTTATGATTATAAAGGAGATAAGAACAATAAATCTCTCATTATAGCAGATGATCAGGAGAACATAAGTATTTCCGGTAAAGGAGTAATACAAGGTCGAGGAGCCTCATTACTTTCTCTAGTTGATAAACAGATTAAAAAGGGGTATTTCCCGTCTCAGGAATCACCTGCTCTGATTTCTATGAGTGGATGCAGTAATATTAATATTGAAGGTATTATAATGCTGGACGGCAGTGGGACCGTTCAGAAATATGATCAATGTAAGGGGTTAACAATTAAAAATATAACTGTAAAAAGCAAAGCTGTTCCCGAAAGTTGTGGTCTTGTTTTGTCAAATGGTGATGAAGTAAAAGTTGAAGATTCGTTTTTTGACACTTCTGATACAGAAATAAAATTAAAGGGTAATTCGCAAATTTCCATCATCAATTGCGTAAATGCAAAAGGGAAAAAATTGCATGGTGAATAACAGTTATAAAAAACTGTTATATTCAGAAAATTATACTTAATGGTAAGAAATATAAAAATTATTGTTTTAAAATAATAACAGAAAAAGATGTTTTGTGACCTGACCAGGTGAATCTGTTTTTGAGTTACGGAATAAAAAAAACATACTAAAACAAAGATAATAATTTCATTTTTTTAAAAATATAAACTAATAAGACAGAGTTGATCTAACATTTTCCACCAATTTTAAAAGAATGTGTTTGTTTATACTTTTTTTATATGATTTTCTATTTCCTAAATTCCGCTAGGAAGTTTCGTAATGAGCATTCAAATAACAATAAATCAGGAAGTAATCCGATTTAATCATAGCAATAGCTATAGTGATTGAAAATTACTTAGTATAACGACTGATTTGAAGTTAGTTGGATGTGTAATAGATAATTCCTTGAAGATTTTAGGTGTTTACTTTTTTTACATAAAAAAGATATAAGCCAGAGGTATTAGCAGTCCGATGATTACAAACCATTTCCCGGTTCCGCTCAGTCCTTTTTTGCCTTTTACTATTATCAGTCCGGAGATTGCCAGAAATATAAGAGATGCGGCAAAAAAGTCTGCCATAATGGTCCATCCTTTTACCTTATTGTAATGTAGTTTGTTTACAAAATAGATAATAGGTTTTCTTTTATATTGTTCATATTCTGCAACACCTGTGATGGTTGAATATACACCTATACCTTTGTCAATAAGTAGCTTGTAGTTTTCGTCATCGACTTTTGTTACCCGTTTTATGTCAGGAAGATTTTCCTGTCCTTTCCATGTATTCTCTATTTCTTTTGCAGAAAGATTTGTTGATAGCTGAATTGTGGATTCGTATGTTTTGTAAGCCGGGTCATTTTTTCCCAGATGATTTAATACAATACCTGAAATGCCGTATACCAGACAAAACCCTGTTGCTACAAATCCTATATCCCTGTGAAGAATCCTAAGCCATTTACGTAAAGAACTCATTGTTTTTATTTTACAATATTATATTCAGTACCCTGCAAAAAATAAATAATGTAAGAGT
>Ga0172377_10004118_pt1 | contig 14957 bp, 9 predicted proteins | sample Pumphouse3metaG_FD_119749 | JGI IMG/M metagenome (GOLD analysis project Ga0172377, IMG submission 119749) | Leachate microbial communities from a municipal landfill in Southern Ontario, Canada - Pumphouse #3 metaG | ecosystem: Engineered > Solid waste > Landfill > Unclassified | place: Canada... | reverse complement strand
GAAAAAGAATTCTCCCCTGCTATTGGTCGCGGTGGCAGCCCCTTGCGGCAGCACTTGCACCGTGGCAAACTCAACTGGTACGGAGGGATTGTTCAACTCCGTTACCCGGCCTCTCAAGGAAGCGGTTGTCTCCTGAGCCATCAACTGCGTTGTAGTAACCATCCACAACCCCAATATGGCTATCCCGAAAAGAAGAGGTCTCCTCCTCGAAGTGATGAATTTGAGATGCTGATCACTGTTCATACGTTATCTTCTTAATTTCTTAATAATGTGATTACAAAAAATGGAGAAATATCAATCGGTAAGTCGGCGGAGGGTGCGTTGCAGCTCCCGTTTCACCAGATCATCCTTTTCCACTTCGATCTGTGACTTGCAGAAGTCTATGATCTCCTGTTTTCTCCAGGATTGGGTGTACCAGCCCAAAGCTTCGGCCAACAGCTGTCTCAGGGTCTGATCGTGAGACTCCCTCATGAAACGGAAAAGGGTGTCGAGGTAGGCAGCCTGTTGGGAGTTGCGAAGTGCGGTGATGGTGAAACGATTGTTGCGCGTTTCTGTTGCCGGATCGAGCAGCCCTTTCATGTCGCTCTCCTTGGAGATGAGGATCCGTTCAAAATTGCCTCTTTCGGCTCTCCGCTCATCGTACCAGATTCCCTGCTTTCCCTCCAGTGCTTTGTCGTAAGCGGCTAGAGCCGCCTCCTTCTCATAAAGTTCAACTGCACCCTTCACCTGGTAACTGACCCGCTGTGAGGTTCCCGGCGCTATCCACATGCCGATTAACTCATCCAGAAGTTGGGGAGATTGGTTCTCGGAAGCGTCGATGGCAGCGAAGCGATTCAGCAGTTCGTAATCGTCGCGGAGCCCCGCAAGGATGGAGGATATGGCCAGATTATCTTCACTTTTTTTAATGAGGCGGTAGGCCATCAGCCTTGCTGTAGGCGAGGAGTCGCTTCTTTGGATCGAGAAGAGCTGCTCGGGAGATATGGCTCCTTTGGCAGCCAACCGCTTCATGGCCAAAGCTCTCACCTCCGGATGCTTATCCTTCAGCAGTTTTTTCCAGTAACCGGTATCATCCTTTTTGTGTGCCATCGCAAAGTTGAGTTTGTCGCCTCCCTCTCTGCTGGCAGCATACATATAGGTAGGGTCGCCAATCAGGTGCGATTCCAGGGTGAACTGCTCTTTTGCCCAGTTACCCACACTTACCCCCAACTCCAGCAATCCGATCAACTGGTTGCTCCAGATGTCCTGAAGCGTATTCACTGAGTTGGCCTTGACCACAACCGTATGCCCGGGGTTGAAGATGTAGTGCCCACTGATGTAATCCTCCAGGTGGAAGGAGCCGTTGAAGCAGGCGTCGAGCATGATGAAGCGGGCTGCCGGGGTGAAATTTTTCAGGTCATCAATATGGATATCCATAGCGGCGTCCGCAAGACTGTCCTTCAGCATGACTGCCGGATCGAACGCATTGTTGACCCAGGATTCCGGCACGTTGTACTTCTCGATGTAATACTGTTTGGAAGCGGTGGTATCTTTTGCGCTACGGATCTTGCTCCGGAAGAACTTGCGGGCCATTTCCAGCCATTTGTCCGCCATGATGGAATAGGGACTGGCATTGAGATATTGCGTGTCTTCCGCACCGTGGTGATGCAGGATGGCCAGATCGAGATCCTCCCTCTCCAGTTCGGCCATGAGTCGACCCTTTATAAATTCATCGTAAGTATGGTCGATGTAGTTGAGCTTACCCTTCCCGTTCGTCAAGACGGAAAATTGATTCGTAAGCGAGAATCGCTCATCGATACGTGCTGCCAGACTATTGGAGTGGTATCCATTTCCGGCAAAATAGGTGATCTGGGAGATTCGACGCGCTGAAGCTTTCTCCCTGACGGCTTTCTCAAGAAAAGTGCTGATCAGGTCGAACCGGCTTTTACCTTCATATTTGGGAGGTTTTATTCTTGCGGTATAAATTTCACTTTTTACCGTCTGGGCTCCCTTGGGCGAGAGACTATAGTAATGGAGGAGCGGTTGCAATGAGTCCTGTTTGAGATATTCGAACTGCAGGTCGAAATCGTCGTAGAACCGGTCTGAAGGTATGGAGGATTGATCCCAGGGACGTCGCTGATCCATCTTGAAGGCGGTGGTCAGATGTTGTGCGTCACGTATCATCGGTACAGGAATGTCGCCAATGAATACGGCCCCTTCCAGGTGATTGTTGAGATATAGTTGTTGCAGTTGAACCCGAATGGAGTCGGGAACATGCCATTTGTCCACAATGATCAGAGTCTCCAGTCCATCGGCTCGAATCGATCTGGCATATGCATCGATAGATGCTCCACAGTTTTCGCTGACAGCAGGGTCGACCACAATGGCGAATAGTCTCTGATGACTTTGTGGTGAAACATGAGACGAAGCCATCAATAGTGATAGGGCTAAAACAATCTTACAAATTTCCATTTTTTATCGCTTTTTGCTGATAGGTGTTAATACATAGTGCAAATATAGTTTATTTTTAAAAAGAATAATGCGGATTTTTGAATAAAATGTTGCTCTTCTTGAAAAATGGTTGATATTCAACGAGCATAAGTTCAGGTAGGAGAGAATGAAAAACGCTTCCCGACAATTCATGTTGCGGGAAGCGTTCCAGAATAGTGTTGTAGCGCACAGCGGAATCGAACCGCTATTCATTGCCTGAGAAACAATTTTCCTAACCGTTAGAAGAGTGCGCCGTTATGGTTTGACACTGCAAATTTAGAAATTTTTTTTTTGTAGTTGCATCTTCAACCATAATTTTTTTTATTTTTTTATTCGATGATTGTCGATGATTGCAGCAAAGGATCTCTGGCGCTTTTCATGGTCTGGAAAAACCGTGGCAGATCGAAAATCATGGTGTAGGCAGGGTATGAAACGATGAGGAAGATCTTGGGATTTAGAATTTGAGGTTGATGAAAAAATGTGTATTTTTGAGTCCGAGTTGATTCTTTTTCGGGGTGACCTACCAAACAAGCTTCTCTGTCAACAGCGGCTCGATGGGCGATGAAAAATTGTCCAAACCTGTAAAAATGTTATAATATGAAAAGCTTACAGTTGATCTCGATACTTTTTTTGGGTTTCCTGATGTCAGGGTGTGCCCCAAAGAGCATTCCGGTGGTTGTCGCCTCCTATAACATCCGCTATGATAATCCGAACGACGGGGAGAATGTCTGGTCTAACCGCAAGGAGCATGTCAAAGCCTTGATCCGGTTCCACGATTTCGATATTTTCGGGATTCAGGAGGGTATGATCAACCAGGTAAAGGATGTAGCGGAGCTCGACCAGTATGCATGGTACGGTAAAGGCCGCGATGACGGAGAATCGGCGGGCGAACATTGCGCCATCTTCTACAAGAGAGAGCGGTTCAAGCTGCTCGATTCAGGTGATTTCTGGTTAAGCGAGACTCCGGACAAACCTACCATCGGCTGGGATTCGAGAGTGAACAAACGGATCTGTTCATGGGGCAGGTTTCGCGACTTGACAACTAAAAAGGAGTTCTACTTTTTCAGTGTCCATTTCGATAACTTGGGAGCTGTGGCCCGTCGTGAGTCGGCAAAACTCATGGTGGCAAAAATTGGGGAGATTGCGGCAGATATGCCGGTAATTTTGGTGGGCGACATGAATTCGACTCCCGATACCGAACAGATAGCTACACTGGAGACCTTGCTGCGTGATACATATAAAGTATCGGAAACGCCGCCCTATGGTCCAGATAGGACGACCGGTGGATTTCAATATAATCCCGAACGGGAACGCCGGATCGACTCACTTGCCGTGGCACAGGCACAGCAGAGGGCTGGCGAGAACTCCGGCAACGCACTCCCTGCAGCTCCCCGTAGCAGAAGAATCGATTATATTTTTGTCAGCAACCCGATAAGGGTGCTCAATTTTGGTGTCATTACCGATTTTTATGGAAAATACCGTTTTCCCTCCGACCATTTCCCGATCGTTTCGAAAATTATCATCAACTGAAAATAAAACATTAATATGAAAATCTATTATGGCATATTGGCCGTTCTGCTAGTGATGGCTGGATGTGCAAAGCCTGAGACTCCCAACGGATTTATTGATGCAGATATCTTTCTCAACCCACCGATTGAATACCGCTCTGCCCCGTTCTATTCTCTTAATGACAAGCTGGATACCGCCGAAGTGATCCGTCAGGTCCGGGGCTTCAAGGAGGCTGGTTTTGGAGGAAGTTTCCTGCACAGTCGCGGAGGATTGTTGACCGAATACATGGGTTCCGAATGGTGGGAGGTGATGGATGCTGCTGTCCGTACATCCAAGGAAATAGGGATCAATGCATGGTTTTATGATGAGGATAAATGGCCCAGTGGCTTTGCCGGCGGCAAGATACCGCTTGTTTCTGAAGATTTTCATGCCAGATGTTTGACCCGTGTAGAGAAGGATGAGGAGGTAGATGAGATTGACTCGGTTTTATACGAGGATGACCGCTATAGGTACATTATTCACAAGGCCCGGATGGGGAACGGTTGGTTCAACGGAACCTGTTACACCGACCTGTTAAATTCCGATATGGTGAAGACATTTATCGACAGTGCCTATGCTCCATATCTTGAACGGTACAGGGCAAAGATCGGAAAGACAGTCCCAGGGATCTTTACCGATGAGCCCCAAGTTTCAGCAAGGGTATCGGGAGGCAAGGAGGGATCAGTAAGTTTTTCACCGGTGGTCATTGACAAGTTCAAGGAGATGCATGGGTACGATTTGCTGCCTGTAATCCCGATGCTGTTCGATACCATCGGAAATTACAGCAAGGTCCGTTACGACTATTACCAGACGATCTCTCGCTGCTTTGAAGAGAGTTTTGCCCGTCAGATCGGTGCCTATTGCGAGGAGATGAACACCATATTCACCGGCCATCTCAACGGGGAAAATACCTTCGAAACGACGATGGCCAATTCCGGCAATTCGATGATCAATTACCGGCATATGCAGATGCCCGGTATCGACCAGCTTGGGCTCTATTACCCCGAACTGAACATACCCAGGAGTGTGTCGAGTGTTGCCAACCAGTACGGTATTGCACGAAGGATGAGCGAGTCGTATGGAATTAGCGGCCATAATATGAATTTTGAAGACCGTAAGTGGTTGCTCGACTGGCTGACAATCAACGGCATCAACTTTATCGTGCCTCACCTCACCTCCTACAGCATGAAGGGGGAACGCAAACGCGATTATCCGCCAAACTTCAGTCCTGCTCAACCCTACTGGGAGTATAACAGCCTGTTTGAGGACTATTCAGCCAGAATCTGTTATGTGAATACCATCGGCAAGTACGCTGCCAACCTGTTGTTGATTCATCCGCTCGAATCGGAATATCTGGGAATCCGGAACAACAGTTTCAATATTTACAGTCAATGTATGACCCAGTTGCTGAAGAGTCACCGAAACTTTGATCTCGGCGACGAGCAGATACTGTCTGAGATTGCAAAGGTTGAGAATGGCGAATTGGTAGTAGGAGAGATGGCTTATAGGTTGCTGATTCTTCCCGGCATGCTGGTTGTCCGGAGCAGTACGCTCGACTTGCTGGAACGTTTTCATGCTTCCGGCGGGAAAATTCTGGTATATGGGTATTATCCCGGTTATGTAGACGGAGAGTCTAATCCCGATGCCGTGGAGTCGCTGAAAAGGATCAGTCGGCTCGTAAGCGAGGATGAGTTTGTCGATCTGCTTGATGGTCTCCTCCCTGCAGAATATGCCCTGAAAGGTGTCGACAGCGAAAATGTATGGACCCATTTCAGGAAGGTGGACAACGGGGGAATCCTGCAACTATCCAACACCTCCCGGCTCAAGGAGGTGGAGTGCAACTTGCAGTTTGCCGGGCCTGTAACCAATCCTGTCCTCTGGAATCCCGAAGATGGAGTCTCCATGAAACTGACCCCGGGGGAAGATGGAGAGATAAAGCTCCGTTTTGCGGCGACCCAGTCGTGGATCGTAACCTTTGGTGAAGCCTCGAAAGATGCTGATCTTTCCGTTGAGTATCGGATTGGGGGTGAGAAGACCGAACTGATACGCATTCAGAATGCATGGGAGGGAAAACGTCTCGACCCCAATGCGCTGACCCTTGATTTTGCCCGGTATTCCACCGACAACGGGAATAGTTTCAGTGATCCCGAGCCGGTCATCGGTATTCATCGGCGACTTACAAAAGAGCGGTACAACGGCTCGCTTATTTTGCAATTTGAGCCCCAGGTGGCCGATATTCCTGAAAACTGCTCCTTGGTGGTAGAGCAGTCACACCTGTACAACATTGCGGTTAACGGTAAAGAGATCCGTTTTGAGGGTGACAGCTACTACCGCGACCATGCATTACGTGTTCAGGATATTTCCGGGACATTGAGAAGAGGGAAGAATGAGATCACCCTGACGGTGAACTATACCGCTCCCGAGACGGGTAGTCTGAATGCTGTAAAAAGGTATGGGACTGAGATCGAGAGTATCTATCTGGTCGGCGATTTTGGGGTAACCGCTGTCCCTTCGTCCCTGCCGGTTGGTCGGTCCCATAAGTATCGGGATAAGACACTGGTGGAGAAGCCGGTTTACCGCATGGAGCGTTTCGAGATATCCAGTGAACGGAGCCTGTTCGACAATGATCTGGTGCTGCAGGGATATCCTTTTTATGCGGGGAGGTTTATCTTGAGCAATAGATTCAATGTTGAAAAGATTGATCCGTCGAAAAGATATCTCCTCTCATTCCCGGCGTTTGAATCGACTGCAGTAATTGTCAGGCTAAATGGAGAGGAGTTTGAACCGATGATCTTCAGTCCCTGGGAAGTGGACATAACCGGTGCAATAAGGGAGGGAGAGAACAGGATCGAGGTGGAGCTGGTCAATTCGTTGCGGAACCTGATGGGCCCCCATCACCACCGGGATGGTGAGCTGAAAAAGGTTGGCCCGGCCAGTTTTACGGGTAAGGCCGAGTGGCCCAACGAAGGGGGAGGTGAGGATAACTGGTACGATCTTCGCCTCAAGGGAAAAGCCACACTATGGCGTGATGATTATTGTCATATTCCCTTTGGCCTGCTTGGTCCTGTGGTGATCAGTTCGATTGCTGTCTTGTAAAATATCTTTCAAAATGTAAGGATAATTAAAAATATATCTTTAATTTGCATCCGTTTATTCACTTTTAGCGATATTTTAAAATGGAGAGTATGGATGCAATAACCCTGGAGAAGCTCCAGGCAGAACTGGATGCCCTTAAAGCTAAGGTCAACCGGCTCGAGAGTTCGCGTAAAGATCAGTTGTCAATTGCCATCGTATCAGGTGACATGGACAGGATATTGGCGGCCATGATCATCTCCCTGGCTGCGGCAGCAATGGACACCCAGGTGAAGCTCTTCTTCTCCTTCTGGGCATTGTCGGCGTTGCGCGATCCCCGGAAAAAGGCCGAGGGGAAGGATTTGATTTCAAAAATGTTTGGCATGATGCTTCCCAAGGGACGTAATAAGCTGAAACTGTCGAAGCTGAACATGGGGGGGATGGGTCCCATGATGATCAAGAGCCTGATGAGGAAACAGAACGTGATGTCGCTTGACGCGATGTTCGAGGAGGCTGCCGCCTTGGGTATCGAGATCACGGTATGCGAGATGTCGATGAACCTGATGGGCTTCAAACGGGAAGAGATGATAGACTACCCCCATCTCCGTTTTGCTGGTGCCACCACCTTTGTGGCCGACGCAGGAGAGAGCAGCATGCAGTGGCTAATTTAAAAAGTGAAAAGCATGAGAGCAGAAGATTTAAAAGGGTTATCTGTGACAGCTTCGGTGGATGCACGGTTCTCAGCATGTCCGGGTCCTCTTTTGGAGGCCAAGAAAGCCATGGCTACCATCTCTCCGGATGATGTGCTTGAGATCCTTGCCGTAGCCGAGGGAACCCGCACCGATATTCCGAAATGGTGTGAGAAGCAGGGACACGAATATCTGGGTGCGATTGAAGAAGAGGGTTACTTCAAACTCTATTTGAGAAAACGGTGAACTTTTCTCATTCTATTCCCCAGCCGTAGTTTGGCTTATCTCCCATTTCAAGCTCCAGGATTCCACCTTTCAGCAGATCGGCTGCCGGAAACCTGAAGCTGGTCAGCGGTCTGCCATTCAGTCTGGCCGACTGTACATACTTGTTAAGACGTGAGGCACCATTTGCCTTGATGGTAAATTGCCGCCCACGGCCGTAACGGTTATCGAGATTGATCACAACCTTTTCATACAAAGGGCTGGCAATCTCATACACCGGTTCCGTGCTGCATCCTCCGTCCGTCTGAAACAGTCCCAGTGCAGCCATGACGAACCAGGCGCTCATCTGCCCCTGGTCCTCATCGCCAAGGTAAGCATCGCCCGCGCCATAACCATAGTACCGTTCCAGGATGGATCGGCTCCATTTCTGAGTCTGCCACGGTTCACCCACCCAGTTGAAAAGAAAGGCAAAATGCATGCTTTGCTGGTTCCCCTGTACCACCGGAAAGTCGCCATAACGTTCACCGGGAGCGTTATACCGCCAGATTTCACTTTCACGGAATCCTTCGGATAATCTGCTCAGGAAACGATCTCTACCGATTGTTCTTGCCAACTCCGGGACATCCTGCGGAACAAAAAATGTAAGCTGCCAGGCATTCCCCTCTACGTAATGATGATTGGCCCCTGTCACGAACGGGTCGAACTCCTTTTCGAATGAGCCGTCGCTTTTGCGTAAGCGGGCAAATCCGGTCTCGGGATCAATGGTGTTTTTCCACCATGTGCCGCGGTCGGCAAAATAGGTGTAATCCTCTTCCTTGCCCAGCGCCTTGGCCAGCTGTGAAACTGTCCAGTCGTCGAACGAATACTCCAGCGAGTTAGAGAACCGGCCAAGATCGGACGGTACATACCGGTAGGTCAGATAGGCTTCGATATCGCGGTTTCCGGCAAGTCCGTCTCCAATTTTTTGGGGCATTACAGTCTGCATCTTTTTTATTGCCGAGTACATCTTCTCCACATCGTAATCGCGAATTCCCATCTGATAACTGCTCACCATCAACGGGATCTCATGTTCGGCAACCATCACGGGGATATATTCCATTCCGGCGGGACCTTTGGCCAGCATGCCGTTGGCATCGTACATCGCCAGTTGAGATTTCACCCACCTGCTGCTCCATTCCGGAGCGATCAGGTTCCACACCTGGTTCAGGTTCCAGAACGTATTCCAGAAGGCATCGCACCCCAGTGCAACTTCATTGGCCGGATCCTTGAACTGTTGTATCTGCTCGGTGGCATCCCGCCACCTGCCGTCCACGTCACTGAAGGTGTTGCGGCAGAATGCCCGGTACATGTTGGTATAGAAGCGGCTCTTCTCGCGACCATCGTTTGTTTCAATCACTACTCGCGACAAGATATCGTTCCAGCTCTGCCTGTTATAGTCTCTCACTGCATCGAAGCTCCATCCGAACGGTTTCGTGATCTCTTCTCTCAGGTTGTGTCGCGCCCCCTCCATATCGACGAATGAAATTCCGGTTCTTAACTGGACCACCGGATCGGTTGTTGTATCAAACTCCACAAAACAACCCATCCTCCCCGGGTTCAGCGCTTTCACCTCCTTGATGTCGTTGAGAATGGAGTCGTTTATCCATCCGCCAAAACGGCTGATCGGCCTGTCGAATTCAACGGTGAAATGGAGGGTATAGTCCTGGTTGTCATCTTCAGACCATACCTGTCTGGTTTGCTGAACGCTGTACCCCTCGTTGGTGTGGTCGTCAACATGTCTGACGGATGCATCCAGGATGGCGTAACGGTACTCGGCGGGTATCATCAGGTCGATCATCACCCGGCCATCTTTCTCCTGTGGATAGGTATATCGCTGGAAGCTGCAACGGGTGGTAGCCGTAAGTTCGGCTTTGATACCGTAGTCGGTCAGTTTTACGGCGTAATAACCGAGCGAAGTCTCCTCGGTGGCTTTATCGATCGCGGAACGGTAACCTTCCGGATCGGGTTCCCGCTGTCTCTGATCGCCAACTCTTGTTTTTAATGCTCCGTTAACGGGCAACATTCCCAAACCGGCCATTGTCCATTCATGGATGTGGCTGAATAGACCCACACTCTCGATTGAAGGATCGTAACCGGCTTGCCAGCCCGCATTCTCGTTGTCGGGACTGAGTTTTACCATACTGAACGGCATCCAGGGCCCGGGAGCGATCATCCATCGGGAGTGAGCCGTTCCCATGTGAGTCTCCACATAATCGGCCGGGGTGACGATCTGTCTAGGGGAGCGGATAATTTTCCCCCTTTCAACTGGCTGGCCGTTTACCAGTACCTCATATTCGCTCGTTTTCTCCTTACTTACTGCAGGCATCGGCGCCTCAAGGTTGTACCGCCCTTTTTCAAGCCGTTGTTTCAGTATTGTCTTGCCATCCAGCTTGACGGTCAATTCAGGCAGACCCTCCAGGTGTTCCACATCGATCAACAGGGGCTGGATCTTGTCGTTGAGCTGATAATCGGCGGCAGTTACCTCCCGGAGATAGGCAAAACGGTTCAACGTTTCCAGTCCGGCCGATGTTGGACCCTCCAGCCGGATATCGTCGAAAATCAGCCATGATCCTTCAATGATCTTCAACTGGATACGGTTTGCACCGGACTTGATGATATCTTCCAGGGGCACCTCGATGGTACTGGGTGCAACAGCGCTGTAATCACCCCTTAATGAAGCGTCGCTCTTCCCTTTTGGCAGATTGTATTTAAATTGATGGCCGTTGGCCGTGATTTTGAGCAGCGGTGGATTTTCACTGTGAGTATCCAGAAGATCCACGATCAGTTTAAAGCCGTTGTAATTTGCGCTCTCTTTTATCCGGAAAAGGATGTTGAGCTCCTGGGTCCGGATACCGGACATGTTGACGGAGCCTGCCCACGCATCGGCTGTTCCGGGAAGAACATAGGGAAAGTCGTTTTTCGGATCCGACAATCCAATGATATAAAATTTATCCTCCCAACCGAAATCCTCTTTTAGAAAATCAGCATAGTTGTCGGGAGCCAGTGCAAACTCGGCAGCGCTGTTGTCCTTTTCGCCTATCTTCCATATGGTTTGAGCCTGGACAAGGGTGACTGCCGAGATCAGACAAGATAAAACGACTCTTTTTTTCATTTGGAGAATGATTGAGGAACATTGTTTACTTCTCAAGGAGCCAGTCTGTGTAGTGTCCATCCCTCCTCGGTCTTGTGATGAACCAGTCTGTCGTGCAGTCGTCCCGGACGACCCTGCCAGAATTCAATCGTGGTAGGGTGAAGGATGAAGCCTCCCCAGTGGGATGGGCGAGGAATCGTCTGGTCAGCAAATCTCTTTTCAATGGAAGCTTGAAACTCTTCCAACTCTTCGCGGCTATCCAGTATCCTGCTTTGGGGGGACGCCCAGGCACCGATCTGCGCTTCACGAGGGCGTTCGCTGAAATAGTTGTCTGAATCCTGATCGGCAAGCTTTTCCACCCCTCCTTCCACCCGAATCTGGCGCTCAATGCCGTGCCAGTCGAAAACAAGTGCGGCGAATGGATTTTCTAACAGTTCTCTCCCTTTGCGACTAAGGTAATTGGTGAAAAAGACAAAGCCGTCATGGTTGACCTCCTTCAACAGTACAACCCTGGCTGAGGGCTTCCCGTCTGGAGTGCATGTGGCAAGAGTCATTGCATTCGGCTCCGGGACTCCTGCGTCGATAGCTGCCTGCAGCCACAGCTGAAACTGTTCAATTGGGTCGGCTCCCATCTCCGTTTCATGCAATTTTCCGCTTCTATATTCTTCCCTGAATGCATGCAGGTTCTTCATCGGCGATAATTTATCCAGTATAAGTGATTTGACAAATATACGTCATGCATGCCCAATCTGCAGGAACAGTTTAGTTAATAAATGCTAATGGGTTTTTCTTGTAACCCTGCCAAACCCGATAAGAGAGAGTATTTTACTATCTTCGCACAGGATTTAGAAAGAGTATTGAATGATAAAGGTTGAACAGGTGTATAAAAGCTTCGGCGATCTTCAGGTGCTGAAGGGGATTGATCTGGAAGTGAACAGGGGGGAGATCGTATCGGTTGTGGGACCCAGCGGCGCAGGAAAAACGACGCTGCTGATGATAATGGGTACGCTCGAGAAAGCCGATGCGGGAAGGATACTGATCGACAATAACGATCTGAGCAGATTTGGAGAAAAGAGACTGGCCGACTTCCGCAACCGGAACATCGGGTTTGTTTTTCAGTTTCACCAGCTATTGCCGGAGTTCACTGCATTGGAGAACGTGATGATTCCGGCCCTGATAGGCAATGTCAGACAGGGTGTGGCCGAGAAAAAGGCGAAGGAGCTCCTGACAATCATGGGACTCAGTGAACGGATGGAACATAAGCCGTCGGAACTCTCCGGCGGAGAAAAACAGCGCGTGGCGGTGGCCCGTGCTCTGATCAACGATCCTGTGGTGGTGTTTGCCGATGAACCTTCAGGGAGTCTTGATACCGACAACAAGGCAGAGTTGCATTCGTTGTTTTTCGAGCTTCGTGAACGGCTGAACCAAACCTTTGTTGTGGTCACTCACGATGAGCAACTGGCTTCGATTACCGACCGGACCATACATATGATGGACGGAAGAATTGTGGAAAAGATCACGGATCAGAAATCAAACAGCAATAAATTAAATAATCTATGAAACTTAAATCATTTTTTATGGTAATGGCAACGACCGGATTGATACTCTCCTGTACTCCCACCGAGCAGAAATCGGATGTCGATTCAAAAAACCTGGGGGAGGCTATCGGGAAGTCGAAGATAAAGGTTGAGAACGGGATAATGACTCCCGAAGTTCTCTATAGTTTCGGCCGTATCGGTAGTGTCGAGGTATCGCCCGACAAGTCAAGGGTACTCTATCAGGTTACCTATGTAGATATCAAAGAGAACAAGACCAATACCGAGCTCTTCGTGATAAATACCGACGGGAGCGACAAAAAGCAGTTGACGGTGACCAATGCAAGGGAGAGCAACCCGCAATGGATCTCGAACGGGAAGAAGATCGCGTTCCTGAGCAACGAAAGCGGATCGTCCCAGATCTGGGTGATGAACCCCGACGGGAGTGGCATGAAGAGAATCACCGATGTGGAGGAGGGGATAGACGGTTTTATCTTCTCTCCCGACAATAAAAAGGTGTTGTTTATCAAGAGTGTAAAGAGCTTGGAGACTGTAAAGGAGCGCTATCCCGACTTGCCTAAGGCATCTGGCCGGATCGTGGATGACCTGATGTACAAGCATTGGGACAGCTGGGTGGAACAGATACCACATGTCTTCCTGGCTGATGTCAGTGATGACAAGCTTACAAACATTGTCGACCTGCTTCAGGATGAGCCCTACGAAGCTCCCATGCTGCCGTTCGGGGGGATTGAGCAGCTGGCCTGGAGTCCCGACGGAAAGACCATCGCATACACCTCACGAAAGAAAACCGGCAAGGAGTATGCCCTTTCCACCAACTCCGACATCTATTTCTATGATGTGGAGAGCGGAAAGACAACCAACATGACCGAAGGGATGATGGGATACGATGTGAATCCCCAGTTCTCGCCCGACGGGACGAAACTCGCGTGGCAAAGCATGGAGAGGGACGGGTATGAGTCCGATAAGAACCGGCTGTTTGTAATGGATCTGGCAACGGGTGAAAAGAATTACGTGACGGAGCATTTCGATTACAACACCGATGCCTTCGTCTGGAATACCGATAACAAGACCATCTATCTGGTGGCCTGTGTCGAGGCCAAGACACAACTCTTCTCTGCCGATATCCAATCGAAGGAGATTACCCCCATCACCAAGGGTAAGCATGACTACGCTACGGTTGCCCTCGGGAACGGGAAACTGATCGCAAAACGCCATTCCATGTCGCAACCCGACGAGATATATGCCGTTGAACTCTCCAACGGACAAGCCACAGAAATATCGTTTGAGAACAAGCACATCCTGGATCAGTTGACTTTTGGTGAAACGGAAGAGCGCTGGATAAAAACTACCGACGGAAAAGAGATGCTTACCTGGGTAGTCTATCCGCCCAACTTCGATTCAACCAAGAGCTATCCGGCGCTGCTCTATTGCCAAGGTGGTCCCCAGAATACGGTAAGCCAGTTCTGGTCGTACCGTTGGAACCTGCAACTGATGGCAGCCAACGGCTATATTGTGGTGGCACCCAACCGGCGTGGAGTTCCCGGATTTGGTCAGGAGTGGAACGAACAGATCAGCGGGGATTACGGCGGCCAGAACATGAAAGATTACCTGTCGGCCATCGATGCTCTGGCCAAGGAGCCATTTGTCGACGAAACCCGTCTGGGTTGTACCGGAGCAAGTTACGGTGGTTTTTCCGTCTACTGGCTTGCGGGCAATCATGAGAAACGGTTCAAGGCGTTCCTGTCGCATGCTGGTATCTTCAACCTGGAGGCGCAGTATCTCGAAACTGAGGAGATGTGGTTTGCCAATTGGGATATGGGTGGTCCATATTGGGATAAGACCAATGCGACAGCACAAAAGACATATGCAACTTCGCCGCACCGTTTTGTGGACAGGTGGGATACTCCTATCATGATCACGCACGGTGAGTACGATTACCGGATCCTGGCTTCGCAGGGGATGATGGCATTCAATGCCGCGCAGCTCAGAGGTATTCCTTCACGGATGCTGATCTTTCCCGATGAGAACCACTGGATCTCCAAGCCGCAGAACGGCATCCTCTTCCAACGTGAATTTTTCCGTTGGTTTGATCAATGGTTGAAGCCATGAGAGATAAACAGTGACCGAATTCGCGACTGATACGAGAAAAATACCTAAGTTCAACTTAGAAGTGCAACATCCACGTGTTGTTTTTTGAAATGATTCTTCACAACAATCATGAAAAACACCGGGGGGGTTTGCCTAACGGCCGGGGGCGCGCAAGCCCCCGAAGAG
>Ga0172377_10004117_pt1 | contig 14957 bp, 11 predicted proteins | sample Pumphouse3metaG_FD_119749 | JGI IMG/M metagenome (GOLD analysis project Ga0172377, IMG submission 119749) | Leachate microbial communities from a municipal landfill in Southern Ontario, Canada - Pumphouse #3 metaG | ecosystem: Engineered > Solid waste > Landfill > Unclassified | place: Canada... | reverse complement strand
CGCCGCACCGACTTCACGCGATGCAAACTGCGCCGCCAAAGCATTACTCTCGGTCTCCAAAACCTGTACATTCGGAAACTTCGTACTTAAATAGCCGCGGCACTGCCCCTTCGTTTGGGCATGACAATAAATCTTATGTATCGGCATTCCCTCACGTCCAAGTAAACACTGCCGGATCGGGATCACGACTTCATCGGTAATTTTAAGCGGGTACTGCATCAGCAGATCCAACGTTTGCGTAACAACGCCCTCGCTGGAGTTTTCAATAGGCACACAACCATAGTCCACCGCATTATCAATAACACTGCGGAAAATTTCATTCACATTGCTATGTCCGAGATACTGGTTTTGCATACCGAAATGCTTTTGAGAGGCAAGCTGTGAAAAGGTCCCATCTGGCCCTAAGAAAGCAACCTTTTTCCCAGAGTATTTGATCTTTTTTACGGTCGAAGTCTTTGCTTGGCGCTCCTGCGGAGAGTCCATTTTCTGCAGTGCCCGAATGACCAGATCCCGTGTTTCTTCAAAAGAAATACAGCCATCCGTAACAGAGATATCCGGATCCGGTGTTTCCGAAAACGGTTGTTTTCCTGCTTTTATATTACTTTCCAGCATGATGCCCGCAACCGCGCGCTCGCCATTGCGACACTGACGCATAACATCTTCAAAAGCAATAGACTGCCGCGTATAATCCTTATTCGAGTTTCCGTGACTGCAATCCACAATCAGGCGCTGCACATGCGCTTTAGACTGGCCTAATTTTCGTTTGGCTTCCGCAATGCTGACCGCATCATAATTCACGCCATGCATACTGCCACGCAACACTAAATGAGAATAAGGATTTCCAGTGGTGCGCACAATTTCACAGCGACCATCTTTTTGTAGCCCAATATAACTATGAGAAGAGTTTGATGCGCAGACGCCATCAACCGCGACTTGCACATTACCATCCGAACTATTTTTGAATCCAACAGGAAAAGACAGCGAGCTCACAAATTGTCGGTGCGTCTGTGATTCCGTGGTCCGTGCACCGATTCCAGCCCATGACACGAGATCGGTATAGTAGACTGCCGTTATCGGATCGAGCAACTCGGTTGCTGCCGGAATGCCGATTTCCGAAATTTCAATCAGCAATTTTCGAGCCATTGTCAGCCCTTTTTCGATATTGCAGTCGCCATTTAGATCTGGGTCATAGATCAGCCCTTTCCACCCTGTTGTTGTCCGCGGTTTTTCGAAATAGACTCGCATTACAACAAAAAAATGATCCGATACCAATTCACTTAGCGCCTTTAATTTTCTGGCATACCGCAAAGCGGCATCCGGACTATGAATCGAGCATGGTCCCGAAATAAGCAGCATGCGCTTATCTTTTCCCGATAAAATATTGACAATCGTTTTTCGATATTTTGCAATATTATTGCGCACCTCCTCAGAGACTGGCATTTTTTGTGCTAGGCTTTGACTCGATGGCAATTCTGATATTTTAACTGTTTTCTGTATACACATTTTATTTTCACTCCACTTCGTAATAAATTCAAATCTGATTTCTGAATAAGAAACGGCGGATTAAAAAAAAAACCGCCTCCGATAATCATAAAAAGACCGGCTGCGGCAAAAAAAAAGCAATCAGATTTCTGTTATCTGACCGCCTAAAACTGATGACTTATTTTTCCACAAAACAACCAAGCCTTAGACGATAAATCGCCAAAAGCTAAAAAAGTATTTGTGGTTGGTTGTTCTTTTAGTCATGCTACTTAATATATCATGGATTGTTTATATTTCAATAATTTTAGCAAAAAACACATATCAGGCATCTAAGGGGCTGTTCAAAAAGGGAAAGAGACACACAAGAGATCTTCATCGATGGAAACGGTCTATTTTCTGCGACTTCTAAAGCCCATTTGCGCTTATCATTTCTTTTGCCGTTCGGATACAGATATCCAATCCAGCCAAAAAGAACGATGTTTCATATAATATTGACCCCAGGCGACGCGACGCACATATGGCATACGATTTCGACCCGACATCTGCCAAAGCCCCGTGCTACCCGAGAGCACCTGCACTATTTTTGAGTAGCAATCCCCATAATATTTTATTTCTTTTTTTATGATTCCGTATTTTTCCACTGCAAAGAGCCATCGGCTGTACGCACTAGTTTTTCAATCTTCTTCTCGGCCTGTCCCAGTTTATCGGCACAGAGCTTATTCAATTTCATCCCTTCTTCATAGGCCTTCATGCTGTCTTCTAATGAAAGATCACCGCTTTCCAGCTGCTGGACTAATTTTTCCAAACGCTGCAATGCCTGATCAAAGGGAATCTCTTTTTCTTTTTCCGCTGTCATTTTTTATCTCCAGACTGAATAACTTTTAATTTAATTTCGCCCTGTGCTAATACGGCACGGACATTTTCATTCGGTTTTACACTCTCACTGCTTCGCACCGCCTGATTCCGTTCATCCAACAAAATTGAATATCCGCGCTGCAATACCTTCTTTGGATTCAGCGCATTCAGAACAGCCGCGCTGTGCTGCAAACGCTCGCGATACTGTGAAAAGACAACTGTTGTTGTATTTAATATACGCGCAGACAAATTCTGTAGCTTCTGCTCGGTTTGTTGGACACGCCAGCTCAGCCCCCGCTCGAGAGCCACGGATGCGATATCTAGACGCTGCGTCAAGCGCTGAATCAGATCCTCTGGATGCTGTAAAAAACGACACGATGCGGCACGCTGCAGTCTCATACGGCAATCCTGCAAGCGTATTTGCTGACTTTTTAATAATCGTCTCTGATAATTCAAGAACTTCTCCAGCATTTCGGCTTTTGCATGCACCACGAGTTCGGCGGCAGCCGAGGGCGTAGGCACCCGAAAATCAGAGACAAAGTCACAAATTGTACAATCCCGTTCATGCCCCACGGCGCTAATCACGGGAATAATACTGGCAGCCACTGCCCGCGCCAGCACTTCCTCATTAAACTCCCAGAGGTCTTCCATACTTCCGCCGCCGCGCGTTATAACAATAACATCACAGCCATGGACTTCATTCATATACTCAACTGCATTTGCGATTCGTACCGCGGCGCCCTTGCCCTGAACCGGCTCATTTACAATTCGCACATGCATATTGGGAAAACGCCGATTTAGAATTTGCATAAAGTCTTTAATAGCGGCGCCGTGCATCGATGTAATAAGACCAATACACTCTGGGAGCAGCGGGATTTCTTTTTTCCGATCTTCATCAAAAAGTCCCTCGCTCCGCAAGCGGTTCTTCATTTCTTCGAAGCGCAAATAAAGATCGCCCATACCCTCAGGACGCACTTGAGTAACCTTAAATTGATATCCGCCGCCTTTTTCATATAAATCGACCTGCCCATATGCTTCGATTTTACTTCCTTGTTTTAAATCGTAGCGCTTAAAAATACTAGCGCCATGGAAAAAAATAGCCGACACCTGAGCATTTTCGTCTTTTAGTCCAAAATACACAGTAGTGCCATATGGGCTTGCATTACAGACTTCGCCCCTAATCCACATTGCATTCAAATTAGACTGCAGCAAATGACGCACAATATGATTTAATTCGGTAACGCTGCACATTTCCTGCTTGGGCGTTAAAATTTCCTCGGTCATGGTTCTTTTTCCTTATTTAATATTAATCATAAAGTAGTATCCTTTTAACAAATTACAAAAAAAATCATAGTGCCATTTGTTTTTTTTAAATAATCAGTACAAACACATTATATTATGAGGACATTTTAAATTTTAATCTTTTTATAGCAAAGAGAAATACCAGCATGAAATACAAATACATCTTAAGATACTACATCGACCCGGGATTTAAGGAAGACCTTAGGATCCCCGAACTTATTGATTTTTGCAAAAAAGGCGATGTCGCAGAAGTTATGTTTTTTTATAATCCTGAGGAACTCTTCGGCGGTTATCTCTCTGACCAAGAAAATCAAAAATGGCTCGTTCTGGCAAAAAAAGTAAAAAAAGCCCTCAGCCAAAATAATATTGATATGAGCCTGAATCCCTGGACTACTACCGTTCATGTTTCCCGCGGACGAACTGCTCCCGATGAAATTACAGGCCAAAAACTCGTCGGCGAAACCGGAACAGTTTCCCCAATCACCGCCTGTCCATTCAGTAAAACATGGCAAAAAAATCTCGCATCGTGGTTTGCCCAAATGGCAAAAGAAACCCACCCTGTCGCCATTTGGATTGAGGATGACTGGCGCCTGCATAATCACGAACCCGAAATGAAATTCGGCGGCTGTTTCTGCCCGATCCATATGAAAAAATTCTCGGAGTCCGTTGGCAAAAAAGTCACCCGCGAAGAATTATTACACGAAATCGTAGGCAAAAACAACCTCGAATGGCGCAAAAAATGGCTAGCCATTTCGAACGAAACTATGATTGAACCCGCCCAGTACCTGGAAAAAATAATTCACCAAGCAGACCCCACTGTCCGACTCGGCTTAATGTGCTCTACCGTTGATACCCACTCTATAGAAGGCCGAGACTGGATGCGATTAAAAAAGGCGTTCTCCCCAACCGAAAAGATGCTTCTGCGTCCACATCTTAGTCCCTATACCGAAAACTATATGTTCGGTTGCTATCCATCAACTGCGCGCGCAACAGCCGCCTTATACACAAAAGACGATGTCGAAATTTATCCCGAGTTAGAAAATTCGCCCCGCAGTGGCGTTTATTCAAAAAGCGCCACCGCTTCAGCCTTTGAGATGTTTGAGTCCATTGTTTATGGTTCCAAAGGGATCACCATCAATCACTTTGACATGATGGGCAACGGCATTGCGCTAGATGTTGATTTTTCAAAAAAGCTAGCTGCAATCAAGCCGCAATTGGACACCCTGGTCAAGTTCGGCGCATACGAAGAAAACGCCATCGGTATTGAGGTTCTTTTTTCCACAAAAACGCCCGAGGGCATTCTTTGCGAGGGGCATCAGGATTCGTTAAAAGCGCTTACCAACAAATCTTTTTCCTGGAGTACGACTTTTGGGCTTCTTGGTATTTCCCACAGAATCACCTGCCAGTTCGATTCCAAAAAATTAACGGCCGTATCCGATCAGACATTACGGGCCTTTTCCGACACTGAAATCTTAGCCATGTTAAAAGGCCGGCTTTTATTCGATGGAAAATCGGTAGAGATTCTTATAGAACGCGGTTTTGGGAAGTATATCGGCATTGAAAAATGCACGGATGTATTATTGCAGGACACCGGTTATGCCTATGAAGAAATTGTATTCAACAAAGCCCGGATGTCTGCATCGCGTTGCGCACTTCACAATTATAAATTTGAAAACTATTCCGGCAAAGTGCTATCCAAAATCATGAAATTTGACCGCACCGAACTTTTCCCCGGCATGCATTTCTACCAAAACGAATTGGGTGGCAGAATCCTTTCAAGCTGCTATCCAATGGAAGAAGCACAATTTTATATGGGCTATTTCAACAACTTCAGGCGTGATTTCTTACAGGCAATTCTTACCCAAAATTTACAGAGCGAGTCCTTTGCCTGCGCTTTAGATCGTCCTTTCCATCTATTTGCAAATAAAAATGAAAACGATGAGTATTTGCTTTCCATCATCAACGCAACCCTGGATCCCGTTGAAAAAATCCGTTTCCAATTATTCAATATCCCGGAGAATAAACAGGCCTATTTATTGGACAAAAACGGCAGTTGGAATAAAATAAAATTCAACAAAGAAGCCCAGAATATATATACCGTAAACACGCATGTAAACATTCTAGAGGGCGCTTTTATAAAATTGGTATAAAAAAAAGCATCCGAAAATTTAAGATGCGGAAAATTGAGCAAAAGATGCGCTGCGCGAACTGCTGGCATCCAGTCCTGTTTTCCGCTATGAAACAAGATTGCCGTGCAAAATGATTCTTTGTTTTTGAATCTAGACACATTTCTTTTTACTACTTTTTCGGCTTGATTATTTTTGCGCATAAAAAAACCGTCCTAAATAATTTTCACTATTTAGGACGGTTCTAAAATATTCGATAGCAATCTATTTAACGATGCTCAAAATATAAAAGTGGCTTCTGATAGTATATCTCTGCGAAATATAAAAATAAGATCATATAGATCCCGACGTTACAAATGGTCAGAGTGTCATCAGAAGCCACATCTTTAAGATACTCAATTTATTCACTTTTGCAAATCAAATAAAGAGAAAACATCCAATATCCGCAATTTCTCTAAGAAAGACGCCACAAATTAATCTTCTGGTGTTTTCCAATCTTTGGGAAGACACCAGCGAATTTCTTGCGCACCAGCATTGATATCATCAACAAGATTCTTCAAAAAGAGCATCATCTCACTGGCCGGCTGCATCGCCCATGGCACACGCCAAGAAGCCTTGTTCTTCTGGTAAGAATCCATCACACCTAATAACTTAGCCCGAAGTTCCTGGCACTTGTCCGCAGCACCTTTTTCAATTTTTCCGTTTAAATGGGCCGAATAAATCACCATTAATTCAGAAAAAATCTCTGCCCATACAGTAATCACTGCCGATTCTTCGCGGAAACTGTCCAAGCAATCTTTAATACTTGCCGGCAAATCTTCATCCGCACCCATCTTATCCATTTCAGAAACAACCATTTCGACCTGCTTCATACAATCGCTCAGTTCCTTAACGGCGTTCTCCTTCCCAAAATTCTCGCATAATAGCTTCAAAGCAACTCCGGGATACTCTAATGAAAAAGACTGTTTTGTATCTTTGATGCAACAATAGGAATGCGGATTGCAACATTCCCAAACAGGATTTTCAACAACGCTGGTCAGTTTCTTTACCGAGTCCAAATACGCATCAGCACTCGCCCCAAATTGAGACTCCGCCCACTCTTTCAAAATTTTATTTTCATCTTTCGCCAGCGCTTTTCCTTCCCAAGTAGCAATGCCCAGCAAAGCCAAATGATCAATATGAGAAGAATCCGCCAGACTTTCTGCAACAACACCGGTATATTTCTCTTTTTCAGCTGTTAGAAGAGCCTGTTTTATATTACCAATATTATTCTGATAGGATTTATAAACACTCGAGCATGCATGCGGTGCAAGCCATGTTTCGACCCCCGCTACTTCACACTTCTTCGTAAAATCGATATGCCCCATCGGATAAAAAATAGCCTTCGACAACAAATCTTCTTTCTTTAACAACGCAAAAAACGCTTTATTCATTTCGGGTTTCAGTAGCTGATTTCCACTGAAAACAACTTTCTGAGTTCCCAGCTTTATTAATAACTTCGTCAGCCATACCGCAAAATTCATCCACAAATCAGAGTCGTTCTGCCCCGTGCATTTAGCACACTGGCAATGCAAAGCAGCTTTTATGGAAACATCTTCGACGCAAGTTTGTTCAAATTCATCATCATCAAAACGAAGTTGGAAAAATTTCAGCTCATTATCAAAATAACGCTCCATAATGCGATCAAAAATCTTTTCGAAATAAGTCTTCATTTCTGGGGAGCTGAAGCAATATCCCACACCAGTTGGTTTGCCATCGGCATCCAATGCCGAAAGTTCAGGATGCTTTTTGGGGAAAAGAAGACTCTTACCCAAAACTTGGAAAGACGGCATCACCGTAACACCGCGCTCATGACCATAAACAACCACCTCGTGAAAAAAATTCTGCTGTTGTATATCCGGAACATACGTTTCATCACGCCACATATCGGCCTGCACATTAAACCAGCGGATATGATGCTCGGTTTTCATATCCAATTCATCCACAAATGAGCCCTCTTCATCCTGCTGACCTAATGGAACCATCAAGCACTCATACGGCTTATGATCCGCATCAAAACGGTCGGCAGAGTTGCCGTTATAAATTCCAACACCCATGACATTCAATTTAAAAGAGGAGGCAATATCAATAGCCTGATACCAGTCATTCAATGCCATCCGATCCGTTCCCCAAACACAATCCGTAAAAAGACCCCGTATCGGCGTTTCAGGCCAATCCCGAATATCTAAATTTGGCAGTTTCTGACCAGCAATGACCACCTTGAATAATTCAGCCAATGTCTGAGCAGCCCAAACCATCCCTTCCTGATACGGCGAACGAAAGGCCACCTCACTGCCGCGTATTTTCAATTCATAATAATCACGATACGCATTTTCAGGAACATCCTTAAAATTAAATGCGGAAAGCTCCTCTACTTTTGCTCTCACTACATATTTTTTCTTATTAGCAATAACACGAATACCCGCAGCAGCCAATATCGTGCGAACTGCTTTACGTTGAATAGGAAATACATTACTTGTATCTAAACGCACATTGAACGATAATTCACTTAAGCCCTCACATAATTGAATCGATTTCGGTTGGGGAAAAAGCTCTGGAATTTCACATTCCCGACTGGTGGCCATATAAATGACTCCTTGTTGGTATTGAATTAATAAAGTAGCAAACAAACAAATTTAATTGTCCTTTTACAGGAACGGTCAATTTATATAATTTAGTTTACTTTTCGGTTTTTGCAAAAAAAAGCGCCCGTAATACAAGACTTTTACGTTTTTAGAATTATATTTTAGACAAGGATTTTTTTATAAACTGCTAATAATATTATATAACATATGGAGGAAAATTATTATGCCTAAAAATAATGAAGTTTTATTCAAGGAACAATTATCCGAAAATGTGTTTCTGATTCGCATCTACGCTCCAAATATTGCCGAATCACGACACCCCGGACAATTCTTGATTCTCTCGGTTGACGAGACCTACGGCGAGCGGATTCCGCTCACAATTGCCGATGTGGATCAAAACGAAAAAAGCATCACAGTAATCTTCCAAACAGTTGGTTATACCACCAAAGAATTGGCCAAGCTCGAACCGGGACAAACATTAGCCGTGGTTTTAGGACCCCTGGGCAAGCCCACCAATATTCAAAAAGTCGGACGCGTTGTTTGTGTTGGCGGCGGAATTGGCGTTGCACCAATGCACCCCATTGCCAAAGCCATGAAAGAAGCCGGAAATCATGTAACCTGCATTATCGGCGCACGCAATAAACAGCTTGTCATTCTTGAAAAACAACTCAATGCATTCGCCGATCACGTTATTGTCTGCACCGACGACGGCACGGCGGGACGCAAAGCTCTTGTGACACAACCCCTAAAAGAAATTTGTGAACAAGAACACCCCGACCTCGTTATCGCAATCGGCCCGCCCATTATGATGAAATTCTGCGTTGAAACCGTTCGTCCATTCAAAGATACAAAAGTGGTTGTTTCGTTAAATACAATTATGGTAGACGGCACTGGCATGTGCGGCGGATGCCGCGTCCAAATTGGGGACGAGACTAAGTTTGTCTGCGTAGACGGCCCTGAATTTGACGGACGTCTTGTCGATTTTGACGGCATGATGAAACGCTTGGGCGCATATAAAACCCAAGAGCATGAATTTGATGAATCACATCACTGCACCTGCATGCAAAAATAATGAACTTCTTCCCCAAAAAATAATTTTACCTCAGAATTTTTAGGATGCTCAAATACCAATGACTTGTAATACAGAACTCGAAAAAAAAGCTCAGGAAATTTTCCAACAGTTAAAACAAAAAGACTTTAACCTCACGAATCCGGAGCGCATGAAAATACCCCAACAAGAAATGCCCTCCCAAGACCCGAAAGTCCGCGCTCGAAATACCAAGGAAGTCGCCCTCGGCTATACCGAAACACAGGCCATCGTTGAAGCAAATCGCTGCCTGTCTTGTCCCACTCAGCCTTGCCAACAAGGCTGCCCGGTTCACCTGCCAATTCGCGATTTTATACAACTGATAGCCAAAAAAGATTACGCTTCTGCCATTGCGGCCATTAAAACACAGAGCCTACTCCCAGCTGTCTGCGGGCGCGTTTGTCCCCAAGAATCGCAGTGCCAGAAATATTGCACCGTGGGTAAAATTTTCAAAAATGCCGAAAAGTCCGTAGCGATTGGTCGTTTAGAGCGTTTTGTAGCGGACTGGGAACGTGCTCAAGGCACTGCTGCGGTTCCGACCATCAAGCCAGCCACCGGCAAAAAAGTCGCCATTATCGGATCCGGTCCCGCCGGCTTAACCGCCGCCGCGGATATTCGCCGCGAGGGCCATGAAGTTACTTTATTTGAAGCATTCCATAAATTTGGCGGTGTCATGCAATATGGCATTCCCGAATTTCGTTTACCCAAAAGCATTGTCACAAAAGAGGTCAACGCATTACGTGAAATGGGCGTTAAGATGATTCCTAATTTCTTAATTGGGCGCACCCGCACATTAGAAGAGCTTTTTGAAAAAGACGGCTTTGACGCTTTATTTATAGGCATCGGCGCTGGTCTTCCGAATTTCATGGGCATTGAAGGCGAAAATTTAATTGGTGTTTTTTCCGCAAATGAGTATCTGACGCGTGCCAATTTGATGCGCGCCTATGAGCGCGAAAAATCTGCCACGCCGATTGCCATATCCCGAAAAGTTGCGGTTCTCGGCGGCGGCAATGTTGCCATGGATTCTGCCCGTACTGCCTTGCGTTTAGGCGCAGAAGAAGTACATTTGATTTATCGGCGTTCGGAAAACGAAATTCCCGCACGTATTGAAGAGATTCATCATGCCAAAGAAGAGGGCGTCCAATTCCATTTTTTATGCAACGCGAAACGCATTCTTGGCGATGACAAAAGCCGCGTACAAAGCATCGAATGCCTCAAATACGAATTAGGAGAACCCGATGCCAGCGGTCGCCGCAGTCCAATCGTAATACCGAACAGTGAATATACAATGGCTGTGGATACTGTAATCGTGGCAATCGGCAACCGTTCCAACCCGCTGATTCGTCAAACAAGTCCTAGCTTAGCCTTCAACAAAAAGGGCAATTTAATCTGTGACGAAGACTGCCGCACATCCAATCCGCGGATTTTTGCCGGCGGCGATATTGTTCTTGGTGCTGCAACGGTTATTCTCGCCATGGGGCAAGGGCGTAAAGCAGCAAAAGCCATTAATGAATTACTGGAAAAAGAGCCCTAAGGAGTTCTATTCAACATGTACTGGTACTATAAATATCCTCTTATTTTGTTACTGCTTTTATCCTTCGCCGGAATTGCTGTTTTTTCATGGAAAAAAATTTCGGGATCTACTCCTCTATCCCAAAAGTCAAACGGGAAAATAGTCGAGTTAATCTCGGAACCTTCCAATAATTCAGAAAACAAAGCGCCGCAGGCCGCACCTAAAGAGCAAAATAATAATATTGCTGAAAATTATGATCAGCCAATCAGCACACCGGACCCGATTCCGCAATTTCAAAAATTATACCACGCTGCGGAAACACAGCTTAGCAATAATTTTTTACAGGCCGCCAGAACCCTCGCAGAGCGCGCAATGAGCCTGGAAGGAATCGTAGAATTTGACAAAAACTGGATGCGCGCCGCAGAACTCATCAACCGCGTTAATCAGCGTTTCATGAACAGCAGTGCCCCCGCACCGGAAAAGGAACGCTACACGATTCAGTATGGCGACAGCCTGAATAAGATTGCCCAGCATAATTATACCAGCATTGAAGCCATCCTTCGGTTAAATCCCTCCATTCAAAACAACAAATCGATCATCCATCCCCGGCAGGTTGTCTCATTACTGACCAGCGCATGGAGAATTCGAATATCCAAATCACAATACATCTTAATACTTTATAATAATCAGAAACTCTATCGTCTTTATCACGTTGGCATCGGGCGCGAAGATCGCACTCCAACCGGCACTTTTGTTATAACAAGCCGGCTTGTCCATCCAGCATGGACACCGCCAGGAAAAAACATTCCATACGGTGATCCTGAAAACATTCTTGGAACGCATTGGTTAGGACTGCATCCTTTCGGAAATACCGACCCCACCTTGAGTGGTTATGGCATTCACGGCACTTGGTCACCAGACAGTATCGGCACTGGCGCCAGCGCCGGCTGTATCCGTTTACAAAATGACGATATCGAAGAATTGTTTGATTTTATTCCAGAACCCGGCGGGCAAGCTCCCCCCATTAAAGTAACGATCGAGGAATAATTTATGACCCCCACTTTAGAATTTGAAAAACCTCTGATTGAACTGGAAGACAAACTCAACAAACTTAAGGAATTCAGTTTACCCCATGATTCCTCTGATTTACATTACGGTATTTCACTTCTCGAAGAAAAAATCGTGCAAGCACGCCAAAACCTCTTCCAGAATTTGCAGCCGATTGAGATTATTCAAATAGCCCGCCATCCAGCACGTCCCTATGCACTGAATTACATTGAGCATTTTTGCCGCAAATTCCTGGAATTGCACGGCGATCGACGCTATTCGGATGACCACGCAATTATCGGGGGATTTGCGCTTTTCAATAATACCAAAGTTATGATTATCGCCACTAATAAAGGCCGCGGATTAAAAGAAAACATGGCAAACAATTTTGGTTGCGCACACCCGGAGGGCTACCGAAAAGCACTGCGCTTAATGAAACTTGCCGAAAAAGCGAATTGCCCGATTATCACTCTTGTTGACACGCCGGGCGCATATCCCGGCATCGGTGCAGAAGAACGGCATATCGGCGAAGCAATCGCCTGCAACTTGCGCGATATGTTTCGCCTCAGCGTGCCGATTATCAGCGTCATTATCGGCGAAGGGGGCAGCGGCGGGGCGCTCGGTCTAAGCATTGGTAATCGTGTACTTATTCTAGAAAATGCCTACTACTCTGTTATTACACCGGAAGGCTGTGCCGCAATTCTCTGGCGGAATAGCGAAGCTGTTCCAGAGGCGGCGAAAGCCCTAAAACTTACCAGCAAAGATCTTCTCAAGCTCAAAATTGTTGATGAGATCGTTCCAGAACCGATTGGCGGGGCTCATCGTAATTATGACGAAGCGGCAAGATTTCTAGAAGAAGCACTTATTAAAAACCTCAATGCCTTAAACAAACTTTCTCCCGAAGAGCTCAAAGAACAACGTTATCAGCGATTTCGCTGCCTTGGCGCTTTCATTGAAGAAAAGCCGGTACAACAACAACAAGATCAAACAGCTGGGAAAGACAAATAAAGTTTCCCTCACTTTTTATATTTTTTATTATTATTTTCACCCTTCATCATTCTACCTATGAATTCTGATCCCCAAAACATTATAATTACGTCCGCTAACATCAATGACGCCAAAATGATTTCTGAAATGCTGACACCCTATGTAAAACTGAAAATTGTTTTACCACGGACTCCAGAAGATATTCTGAGCCACTTGAATAACTTTTTGACCGCCCGTATAAAAACAGCCGACGGCAAATCTTCGCATCTGATCGGCGCGGTTGCACTGCGCAATTTTGGACCAGAACTCCAAGAGATCCGATCTCTTATCGTTTCACCAGACTATACAAAACACGGTCTTGGAACACGATTAATACAAGCCGCAATCAATCTAGCAAAAGAACGCCACTGCAAAAATATATTTGCACTAACCTTGCGCCCAAATTTATTCACACGAATTGGTTTTGAGATTGTTCCAAAAGAACAATTCCCTCAAAAAGTCTGGGCCGATTGCAGCAAATGCCCGAAGCAAGACTGCTGCGATGAAATTGCTGTAAAACTTCCTTTCTCAAGTTGATTTTTTAAGATCAAGTACTATTTTATGTTGCATAACGCCAGCGTGGCTCAGTGGTAGAGCAGCTCATTCGTAATGAGCAGGTCCTCGGTTCAAATCCGAGCGTTGGCTCCATTAAATTTCAAAAAGCCCGAATGTATCTCTTTACATTCAGGCTTTTTTTATTTCTTTTATATCAAAATAATAAATCAAAAATGTTATTTTATTTTGTTTCCTACACAAAATTGCTTTTCTGTTTTTATAGGCTATATTGTTATCACTAACATGTTAGTGATAACATAAAAGAGAAGAGCCCATTAATTATATCGATATGGATTTTAATGATGCAAGAACCCCTTAGAACCAATATATACAAAGTTGCAGAGCTTGCTCACGTTAGCGCAATGACCGTGACACGGGCCTTTAACGGTTCCGCGCCTGTTGCCGAAAAAACGAAAGCAAGAATTCTGAAAATTGCCGCTGAGCTTGGCTATCATCCGAATATCATGGCACAAAGCTTACGCAGTGGCAAAACAAATAGCATTGGTTTATTATGCAGCCTTAGCGGTCCCCATGATTCCGTTGGATTAATTCGCAATATTTCGATTCGATTGATGAATAAAGGTTATGCTTGTCACATCGCAGACAGTTTATCGGATCCTGAAATCATAAAACAATGCTTGATTAATTTTTCAAGTCGCAACATTGACGGAGTAATCATTGAACTTAACGAACTCTTGTCTAAAAACAATGAAGTCTTAGATTTATTACGCAAGATTCCAAATGTTATCATTATGACTCCAGAGCTGCTCGATATAGACTTTGATATTCTCACTGTCGATCGTACGCAGGCAATACGGGAAATTGTGGATTGTTTTGCGGCATCGGGCCGTAAAAAAATAGTTTTTATGGGGGGAATGGATGATCGCCGCCAACATGCTTTTTTAGAGCAGGTAAAATTTCATCATCTACCCTGTTCGGATCATTCTATTATTTTTTTGGATAACTATAACAAAGAAGAAAAAGAAGAAGACAAATGGAATTATTTTGTCAATACATTTAAAGATAAATTTAAGAGAAAAGCATACCCGGATGCCATCATTTGTAGTACGGATGAAGGCGCTGCCGCAATGATTAATTACTTCCAGGAAAAAGGTTACAACGTGCCACAGGATATTGCCGTTGTTGGATTCAATAATAGTGCAATGGCTCTTTACTTGAGGCCGCCCTTAGCAAGTGTGGAACGACGAAATATGGATGTTGGTAAAAGTGTTACAAATATGCTTCTCAATCGAATTAAAAATCCATCTTCTCCGCCGCAGCATAAAATACTTGAAATGAAATTTATTCACCGCCAATCAGCCGGATGATAAAACACCATT
>Ga0172377_10004116_pt1 | contig 14961 bp, 15 predicted proteins | sample Pumphouse3metaG_FD_119749 | JGI IMG/M metagenome (GOLD analysis project Ga0172377, IMG submission 119749) | Leachate microbial communities from a municipal landfill in Southern Ontario, Canada - Pumphouse #3 metaG | ecosystem: Engineered > Solid waste > Landfill > Unclassified | place: Canada... | reverse complement strand
CATCGACCACCGGAGGAATCCACGGAAGGTCAGATTCCGGGGTGTGGCACCGGAGGCAGAACTGGGGTCCTCCCCGCTGGCACCGTTGGCGTTGGTCTGGTAGGTGGCGTCCATATCGCTCCGAAGAACGGTGATGGCGTCGTCGGCCTCCCGCAGCCGGTTCTGCTTCACGATAATCATAATGACCGTCGCGAGCAGGTCCAGCGGGCACTGGCGGATGAACTCATAGGTGGTGTTGATGGCAACACCATACTTGAACACCCGGTTGGCTTCCTGGGACCATTCGATTGTCGCCTCGGGGAACGCTGTCCCTTCGGTCACCCTCCGCTTCAGAACCTTGTTCTCGCTCCAGGAGATGCGAAGGCTCTCATACACCGACCCGGTGATGGGTCGGGTATTCCCGATCAGCTCGTCCACGGTATCGGGCTCGAAAATCGCCATCCGAGCAACCCGGTTGACAAACTCCGGGAAAAGGATGGACGACTCCGGCGTGTTGCTCTGGAAGAATCTCTCTCCCGTGCTGGCAAACACTCCGGTCCCCGGAAGGGTCCGGGTCACGATACCAAACCGCTGGAGCTGGCGCTCGAAGGCGTCCAGGCCGATGATCTCGCCCTTGGCGTTGCGCTCGGAGGGGTCAATTTCCTCCAGAAGCGATGTAAAGGTCATCTTCCGATCCGCAGCCTGAGAATACATCTGCGGGGTCAGATTGATGTCCTTGGGGTCCTGACGAATGACTTCAATCCGATGTCCTTCGGGAAGCTCCACCGGAATGTTGTCCTTGTCAACGACTCTCAAGTTCAGGTCTTTCATTTTATTCTCCTCTTGAATCTTTTTTTCTGTTTTGCCTTTGGTTGCCGGTTACTTAGTCCAGCTTCACCCAGGCGAGCAGATTGGTCGAGTCGATGGAGTAAACCAGATGCTTTCCATTTGTGCTCGACTTGATTGTTCCGGCGGTGGCTCCGCCAAGAATCTTCGACCCGATGGTCGGAGTCGTTCCGGCAGTGAAGGGAAGGGAGCAATAGCCCCGTTCCTGAACTGAACACATCCCATCGGCTTCATACCTGGTGAAGCGTCCGGAGACCTGCTCGTCTTCGCTGACGAGGGCAACGGTAATCCCGGTGCCAACAGTGTATCCCTCGGAAGGCGTCACGGCCTTCCCAACCGCACTTGCGGTCAGAGCTGTGGGAAAGGTAACGAAAGGCTCCACAAGGATGCCATCGTAATCAGACCCTCTCATCATAGGAATGCTCATAATAAATTCTCCTGTTTCTTTCTTTTTTTGCCCGTCCCCGGGCGGTGGTGTTATCGGCCCATCTTGTGAGCGGTGTCGGGGATGGCCGGAGCCTTGGCTGTCAGCCTCGGCTGGTTATCCTCGGCTCTGCTCTTCTGTCCGGGCTGAATTTTTTGATCGGCGGCCTTCCGGAAAGAGTCCCGGGCCTTTCTGATCGGTTCCATCTCGGTCTGGCCTTCCAGATAGGAACGCCAATGATCCTGGTCGAAATCGTTTCCGTGAGCCCGGATGCCTTCGGCGATGGTGTCTTTGATAAGATCTTCCTTGTAGGAACGACCCCATCCCGACTCCTTCACCAGTTCGGTAACCTTCTCCACGGAACGGAGGTCTTCCGGAATCGCCTCGATGATTTTAAGGCTTGCGCCGGTTTCGGAGCGAATCTCTTCAACGGCTTCGGAGATTGACTTTCTGACTTCGGAGATGTCGGAATCTTCCTTCATCTCGATCTTGTCAAGCCCCCTGTCGGGGAAAATCTCGCTCAGACTCCTGACGAATGTCAGCAACTGTTCCATATCAACTTCCTCCTGATTTGGTTCGTTTTTTGGTTCTCGTTTCCCCGCCGGAACTTCTTCCCGGACGGGAGGTGTGATTGAGGGCGTTGTCGGCCCATCTATTAAAACTCTTGTGTTATAAGCATATTCGAGAATTCGAGCGTTTTTCTCGGAGAGCTTCCCCTCCGAAACAAACTGTCTCGCCTTCTCAACGACAGTTCCTTGTGCGGCGTTCATCGGGACAAGAGAACTCTCCCTCATCCCGGCTCCGTGAATCTCGGCGATACAAGTATGAATATTGCCATCTTCGTCCTCATAACGCAAGCCTGGAATATGAGGACAATCATAACTCACCAGATTTGACCGGCAGATAGAACAGATATATCTCCCGGCGGCTCGCCCTTCAATAGGGGAAATTGTAAAACCGATGGAGCCCCTTCGATAAACCCCGGCTTCGATGTTTCGCTCAATATCAAGAGTAGTCATATTCCCGATTCCGGTGTTCAGCCCCCGAACCACATAATACCAACCAAGAATATGATCCCCTTCATAGCCCTCCCTTGACCGCTTCTCTCCGTTGAAGGAAGCACCAATCGGCATTGAGATCCCCCCGCCGCTTCCGAAAAATCCTCCGCCGTGTCCAAGCTGAAGAGCCCGACTTGATCCGAGATCAAGCACAAAGTTTTCGAGGGATGACTGCATCATCCTGGTATAATAGGCATCATTGAGATCGTTTGAAATCCACATCGGGAAGACAAAAACATCTTCCCGGTTAAGAGGAGATTTGGCAATTCGGTTGATGGCGTCCATATCCCGGTCGGTAATGTCGGATTCCGACTTCATTAACCGAGATGAAATATCGGTGGGGATTCGGTCTCCGAGTGATAACTCCTCGGCAGTAAGGTGGGCTCGCTCAAATGACAGTCCGGAGTTATCCATATTAACTTTCTGGGCCTTAAACATCGTTCTTTTCATCGCCATATCCTCTTCAAGGCCAATGGCCTTTTTGTGCAGGGCAAGATGTTTCAGGGCATCTTTGTCCTTTTTCTGTTCCGCTTCCCTGATAGCCGAAATAAGCCCGCCTTTATGTAATAGCAACTCGCCACCGGAATATGTCTTCCCCTTTCCCCCTTTGGCATTTCTCACCCAATGGTGGAAATATTCCCCATCCACTCCGGCCTGCTCGGGGAGCCGTTTCTGGTCAATGCTCGACCATCTTGGCTCCCTGATAAAAATTTCGGAATTGTGCTCGAATTTACTCATAATCCCCTATTCCCGTCGTCGATGAAAATGTCCTGAACCACGACCATTTTCTCGACATTACCCTTTCTATTAGTTACCGTTTTGACAACTTCCGGTCGTGAGGGAATATCTTTAAGCACGCTGATAGTCTCCCCCGTTGATGTTCTGATAACTTTATCCATATTACCCTCTCCTGGTTATCTCCATAACAGCCTTATTAAAAACTCTGTCCGTTTTCAGCCACTTCACAACCTTTTCTTTTTTCAGCCCGATCACGAGCGACGCATCATCAAATCCCATCCCACCACGGACAAGCTGAAGGAGCGACTCCTTGAGGTCATATTCACCATCGGAATAAGCGGCACTTTCGGGGATTATGGCCATAACAGAACATTTCCTTTCTTATCTTTCCCCCGGGGAGTTCCCTGTAGCCTGTCCTTTTTTTCTCCCTTCGGGCTATCCGATGTATCCCCCTCCTTGGTATCGTCGTCTGTATCTCCCCCTTCTCCCTGCCCTCCGGCCTCCGCGGAAGAGTTTTCGTCGGACTCATCTTCTTCATCATAAAACATCGGATGGGGGTCATCTTCGGCATATTCGGCGTCGATCAACATTGAGGCGGCGGTATCGTGTTTGATATATCCGGCGTCACGGAGATAGGTCACCCTCCGTACCTTCATCAGAAGAGCCTCTTCCGCCTGGAATGGGCTTTCGGTCGGGATGGGCTCATAGACCACTGTGGCATAGCCCTGAATTCCGGCGATATTGAGCGCAAAGGTCAGGGCGTCGTTGATGATCCTTGAACAAGCCCTCTGGAAGCTCTGGATCGTCTTTACTTGAATTTTCCATTGGACAGAGCCATAGGTCTCCGTATTCCCCCGCTGTTTATTCAAGAAGATGGAAAGAATATGGAGGCTGTTGGCAAGATTTTTATCAATAGTATCGAGGATAGCTTTCGCGTTGCTCCCCAACTGCTGACTAGGTCCCTTGGCATCAACTTTTACAGCATCTGTATGGACAAAGGCGTCATCAGGATGGATTTTGGAATATTCTTCCTTAATCAGGCCCATCTGAATATCCATAAATTCCGCCAGCTTCTTGGGATTTGTCAGAAGCGACCTGGGGGCTTTGTTCCTGATAACCTCTTCCAGAATTGATACATCCAGCCGGGGCCAGCCCTGATTATGAACAACCCTCTGGAGATCGGACATAACTTGCATTTGGAAGAAGATAATCTGTAACATTGAGACTATTGGGGAAATTCCGTTTGGGTCGCCAATATCCACATCGAGAGGAACATAATAAAACCCCGGCTTATCCAGCGAGACCTCTCCGTGCATTTGATATTGATAGGGAATATATCTCTCCCTTCCATCAGAAAGTTTCTCCGGCTTGAAGTGAATCGTCGCCGGGTCAATCGGGACTATATCGAGGATAGACTTTTTGTTGGCCGCGACCACGACCTCGCAGCTGGGGGCTCCAAGGATCAGGGTGGTTTTGTGAAGAACATCCATAAAAGCGTCGAAGCCGCCACGGTCCCGGTTCACATAGGGAATGACTTCGTTGGCAAGATAATAATAGCCCTGGGGATTTTCAGAGCCGTCCAATGTCGTTACTTTGAGGGACCAGCCGGAGGCACATAGTCTGAGGAGAGTCCAGACGGCCATAGAGGCATCCGGATTAAGATAGTGGAGATTCTTTAGGAGGGTGTCGGTGGGATATTTTCTGAGTTCATCTACATCAATATCAAAGATATATTTCCGCTTGGAAAGAATCCCGGACCCCCCTCCATATATCCCAAGAATAGATGCCTGTGACTTCTGCCCTATTTGAATTTTCCCCGCCAGATTCTGTCTCGGGAAACCCGGAATATCGCCTTTCTGTTTTTTTGCCCTATTGAGTATTTTCATTAACGCCACCCCTTAACTCCTGTGATTATGTTGGATGTCCCCACATAAGGAATTCCATCAATCGGAAGGGGGGACGGGCTAAAGGCTAGGGCAAGGGCGTCAGCTCTGTCGGGAGACTTCATCCCCTTCATCTCCGGCTTCTTCCTTAACTCCTCTTTACTCAAAAGCTTCATCACGATCTTCCCGCCCTTCCTTCTATAATCTGTTTGTGTCCGCTGATATAGCTGAGATTTTAATGTCGGGTCATCAGGAATTATAATTTCCCCTCTCCTGAAAATCATCGCCAGATATGCGAACATCTCTGTCCCGAAATCATAATAGAAGTCCGGGTCTTCTGCTGTCTGCCCAAAATTGATGGGGACTACATTATATCCCTCGGCAATAAGAAGGTCCGTCACCCCGCCATTGTGTGTCCAAAAATGTCTGCCCTCTTTGAATCTATTCAAAAACAGTTTTGTATCCCCGGTGATTCTGATATAACGAACATTATCATAATATTCCTCAATCTGTTTCGGGATATGCCCTATTCCCGTTTTGCTCCCCAATTCAAAAATACAATAGACATCATTCTTTCTAACAACTTTTCTTCCGTGAATATAAGTTATACTCCCCTCTTTCTCTTTCAAATACCAATTTGAGTGTATCCCGATCTTTAACATCAGTTCCATCAAATCATCCCGAAGAACTTTGCTTGATGTGACATAATGCCGCTTCCCTCTCCTCAAATACCCATCCCCGTCGAGAAAACTGTCAAGGAAGGCCGTAATAGCTTCCTTAGAATTGGACTTGATAAAATCAGGAACTCTTATATGAGGACAGGTTTTGGCTCCCTCGAGATAACAGTTTTCTGTCAGCCAGGCGGCCAGCCATTTATCATTGAATTTGTGGGTATATTCTCTTCCAGCTTTAGAAGAAGATGTTATTTTCTTATTGATCTTCCCCAAACAATCTAATATCTGTTCATTGTGTTTAGATTTTACCGACTGGGTTATTCCTATTGAGTTTTTGTCTATATATCCCTCGCTTATGAACCATCCAAGGAACGAACAAAAATCAACCCCCCTAATCGTCCGTTCGGTCTTATATTCCCTCTCTCCTCCATTCGGCATCTCCCCGGTCTGTCTCGGGATAATAAAATCTTTCGTCGGGCCACATTCCCACTCAAAATCATTATCAAAAATAATATATTTCCTATCTAAAACCTCTTCCCAGGGCTTGAGCTTATACTTATGTTTGGTCCTGGTTTTATATGGCAAAAAGTGAGTGTGGGCGAACTCGATGTCCCCACTCTTGAGAATCCTTGTCTTTTCCCTGAGAACATTTTCCGTGACTGACTCAATGACAACCTTTCCATTCTTATCCTTGGAATATATTCCGTCCCCTGGCTTGATGTCGTCAGCTTTTCTCCATCCATCCACGGTTAAGATTTCCGTTTCCCTGGTAACACAACCGACTCCAGTGTCATCCACCTTTATCGGTATCTGTTTCTGAGTCTGGTATCCTCCGATCAGGCTTTTTATTCTCCCCATACACCAAGTTGTTCTGTCTTTCCCCCGATGAATATGAAAGTCTGTGTGCCATCCGTTCCTGAGAACGACCACGGTTTCATCGTCGCCTTGGCGGGCGACATCGACTCCAAGCTCAATCTCTCCCGATTTCCCGTCCGTTCTTATCGCAGCCGACTCGACATCTGCAAGAGAAATTAGAGTGCTTGAGGAGAGGTCAGGGATTCGTCCCAGCACCATCGACTGATAGAAGGGGCTGTCTTCCCCATAGGATAACCTCGCCTCTTCGCAGGCTTCGTCACTTACATTCTCGCTCTCCCATCCAGAACAGGTAAGATGATTCCAGTTCGCAGCCTTCCGGGGATCGAGAGAAATCTGACAGAACTCCCCGATAGGAGCCAGGGGAGGAGTCCCTGCCACCACCCATCTCTTAATGCCTCCCTTCCCTCGAAGAAGCCGCTCTCCCCCTCTCCATATACTGTCCGGAATCCCCTTCGCCTCATCAAAGATCAAAAGGATATTATCGTTGTGCCATCCCTCGAAAGTCGCTTCTTCCTTCGTTGAGAAAGCCACCATAAACCATTTCGACTCTTTCCTTATCTCAAGAAATTTCTCTAACATCCGACCGCCGAGCTTCACCTTTCGGCCATACCACATCTGTTTTACTTCGGTCCAGAACTGTCTCCATAGCTGTCTGTCTGTTGAACTTGTAACAACCACAGAACAGTTCGGGCCAAACGAATATAAGAACCAGAGAGACAGCATAGCGAGGCCATAAGTATTATGCTCAACAAAAGTAGTTAAGAAGGTGTGTGTCCCAATCACCGAGATGGACACGGTAGATGTCTCTCCTAATCTCTCAATATTTTTGACTCTTTCCCAGTGGAACCCCTTGGATATATTTTTCCCCTCCCAATAAACTGATCTTCTCTCCCTCTTCTCCAAGGCGAGCTTCCTACAAGCCTCTACAGCATCCTCCTTGCCATATATCCCAATCTCTTCAGCGAAAATCAATATGTCTTTTCTCTTCCGAATATCAATGGTCCAAGATGGCTTATCGGCAATTTTTCTCACTCCGTTCGATGTGAATGATGTCCTTCTCTTTCTGATGGACGCTGTAATTCCAAACCGGAGGAGAAGAGCAAAAATATCTTTTATCAGTTGCTGGGATGTTGATGAATATCCAATTTCGGTTTTATTAAATTTCTTCCCGCCACGGAGTCCAGAACAAGAATATGCCCATCCATCTGTAGAATAGAGACAAGAGAGGAATATCCTTAGTTGTTCTTTCGGCAGCATCCAGATAAACTCTGGAACTTCTTTTTCATTACATCTTTTTCCCCATATTTCCCATTCCCTTGATAAATTTATGACTGTATTATCCCTGATATATTTAGTCCCCGGTTGGCCCGTGATTCTGTGCAGATATTTATCAGCCTGGCTTATTGAACATCCGAGCTTTATTACAATCCTCTTGAAGTCCTCCAAGATTTTTCCTTGTTCCTGAGTGAATGTAGGAGTCGAGCCCGATGTCCCTCCGTCCCCGATCATATAGGCGGCGAGTCGGACAAGATCAATATCTTCAACAGGGGAAAGCCCGCCCTGTGCAAGAAGCTCGGTTGGAACTGCAACTAAATCCCCCTCCTTTATCTTCCCAGACTCAACCCATCCCAAAGGCTCTATCTTGGCCGTTCTTCCTGGTTTAAATTCCCCATTAGCAACGAAGAGCTTATGATTGAGAGTCCTTGTAATCTCTCTTCCAGTCGATGTCGTTATTCTGACAACTTCCTTTGTCCCATTGTCCTCTGCATAGGCTACAGCAGGGACAACTTGAAATTTCTCATCTATACTTGGGACAACGAAATATTGCCCCACCATATCAGAGAATTTCTTTCGCCGCCCGTCGAAGAGGTAAACATCGTCTTCTGGAAGACAACACTTCCCCACTTCGTTCCCGCATTTAACATCCGTCCTCCGGTGTTTGAGGACGGACATCATTATTTTTCTCTGGATATTGTTCGGCTCTAAGCCAAGATGAGACCTTACCCACCACGCCGGATTAGTCCGACATTTCCAGGCTAAGGCTCTCTCTAAGTTCTCTTTCTTCTTCGCTCTCTCCTGGGATGCCAGAATCTTCCGAGGGATTAAGCTGGGGGGCGGCTTTAGCTGAACCTTTCCCTTTTTCCGTTTTTTTGTCATCTTCTGCGAAATACTTCTGGATCAGATCGTCCAGAGTATCGAGCTTCTCCCTGTCGATTTTAATGTCGAACACGCTCTGCCAAGTAATAGATGTTAGCCCCTCGCGTGCTAAGTTGCAAAGCAAAAAAATAAGGGCCGTGACATCTCCCGGCCTCGCCTTCACTACCTTCTTCTCAAGGACTAGCTCCTTGCCTCCGGTATTTTTGAAGGTTTTTTCTTCATAGAGATAGCCGACAGCTCGCTGGAAGAGAGTTCTCTCCGCTGTTTCGGCATTTGACTGGTGGGTGACTCGGATGGTTTCGTTGATCTTCTCAATCAGTCCTTCAAACCGTGGCTTGTTGGCCCAAGCATAGAGAGTCCTTCTGGTAACCCCGGCGTTCTTGCACGCCTTGTTGATGTCAATCCCATCCTCAAGTTGAGCAAGGACTCCCTTGACTACTCTGTCCTGTTCAGAGGGCTTCATTTATTCTCGCCCTTCCAACCTTTTGACGGGCCGGAAAGAAGCCGGGAAATTCTCCGGCCACAGTCCGGGCATTTCGCCTGAGCCTGTTTGGAGCCGTTCTTCATCGTGATGATTGTGAAGGCGGCGGCGTCCAACTCGTATTTCTTTCTGCACTGCAAACAATAGGCACTCATAGTCTCGCTCATAATCACTCCTCCTTTCTATTATTCCCCATTTTTGACAACATTGTCGGCTGTTATTGATATGATTCAATAGGCGTCCCGATGCTGTCGGCGGCCATCATCTCCAAGGCCCTTCCGTCAACATTTTCGCCCTCTATCGGAACCTGCCTTACAAGCCTCTCAATCGCCTCATTCACAACATTTGCCTGGTCTTGAGAGAGCCGAAATTTTACCGTCACCCATTTTTCGTCATCATCGGGCCTGGTTTCGCTTCCCTCTTTGAATTCATCCCAATCGAAGTCGGCCATTTTAATCATATTTCCGAGTTCGTCTTCCTGAAAGGGAAGAAGGTCGGCCAATGCCTGAAAGTTTTCTGTCTCCGCCAAGTTCTTCAGGAGGTCCGCCTCTTTCAGGGTGTCCGACTCTCCCCTGAGCTTATTCATCAAAATCGTCATCTGTTTGGCATCGGGATCGGAGACCTCTCCAAGGTTTTTGATATTGATTTTTCCCTTGGGAATAACGCTATCTTTCTTTGGGGTCGTGTAAATAGGAATCCCCTCGGCGTGAATTTCCCTCACCGCTCTCCACCTGTGCTCTCCGTCGATTATCTCATAGCCCCCCTCGGGAAGCTCTCGGACGAGAACAGGCATAACAAAACCATATTTCTCAATCGACCGCTTCTCCCTGAGAAAGATAAATTCGCTCTGCTCGTTTGGATTCCACTCGTTCGGCTTGAGCTTTGTGATTGATACCAATTCCTCCATTCCTCTGATCTTCTCTGTCATTGTCATCTCCTTTAATAGGGAATTTTCCCACTGAAAGTTGCCCATTTCCTTATAGACTTTCTCGCTGATTCGGCTTCTCTGAGTAATAAATGGCGAGCCGCATATTTCTTTCCCGGCTCATATTCACCCCCTGTGAATCACCGTTTTCGGCTCGTCAAACCGGCGGTCGTTGGGATTATAGACATAGCGGGGAAGACCACTTATCGCTTTGATAAAGTCGCTAATATTATATTCCTCCGCCATTATTTCATCATAGTCATCCCATACCACGCCCCTCTTCGCCCAAACTCTTGTCATCTCCCTCTCCCACTTCAAATAGAAATCTATCTCATAGAGATTCCGAATTTCATAATGGACATTCCGGGACATCCACTTCCGCAATCTTTCGTCTTTTATCGCCCGGGATGCACCAAACTTCTGGAACTGTAGCCAAGTCGATGAATCGACGGTATTCCCAGTAAAATATACTGAATCTCTATATCTTGTAAGGAAGGTTTTATTTTTCGTCTGGATACACCAAACCCTTCCAGAATAATTAACTTCCTTGGCCTTGGCGTGATGTGGATAGATATATATGACATTAGAGGACCCCACAGAAACCATTCTTTTTCCCCTGTTATTTGATAATGTCTGTGTTGTCGGGATTCCGAGAAGGATGCAAGCATATCTAAACTGTTCAATATTTTTCCCATCTTTTTGAGCAAGAGAAAAACATCTGTCTTCTTCTTTGGCTCTGGGAAGAACCCATCCGTCGGCCAAGATAGAGATATTTACAAAACTCCTTAACTGTGAGATTGAAAGACTATTGAGGAAAGAATAAGGAATCTCTTTTTTCGGCCCCAATATTCCAATAATGGCCTTTGATATATCCCTCCCAAGAGTAAAAGTAAGCTTCTTGTTTCCATTTTTCAATACAGTTTCAGTAATACAATATCTCCCAAAGTAGGAGCAACAAAAGTGTCTTTTGGCTCTATCTAAAGCGTTTTTTATCATCTCAACATTAGACGGATAGACTGTCTGTGATTGTGATATATCTATTGTATATGTTCTTCTATTCCCTCTTTTTCTTATATGCCCCTCCGTCCAAGTCCAGGCGACCAACTCCACAAGCCAGTCGGGGTGCTCGCCGTCTTGGTCGTGACAAAGACTTTCTGCTCGTGGAATTAGAGAACGGCTATTTAATTCTTCGGTCGTTCTAAATTCCCACCTTCGTGAGTGATGGCCCCTCCCCCATATCTTATTAACAAGCCAGCGATGATTTGGGGTAACACAGGCCCGGAATGTCCTGTTGTCGAATTCATACATTTTTATTCCATCTACCGGGAAAATATGAACCGACTCGACCCTATTCCATTCTGAACCACTCCCATCGGGGCAAATTGTTAATACGGAGTCAGATGTTTTGATCTCATCCAAGGAAAGCCATCCTCTCTTTGAAAGGATTTGATGCTCCTCGGCCATACAATAATATGGATACCTGTCCACGGGCTTGAGCGAACTCATCCCAAGTCCGTGAACCTTCACTCTGTCTCTCGTGAGATTAAAGATATAGTCTAAATATCGCCGCTTCTGGCCGGACCTTAATCCGGCCCCGGCCACCCCTCCGATGGCAATATAATCATACTTCTCTACATAGTCCTGAAGAAGTTCCCTCTCTCCGGAAGCAAACTCGCTATAATGATAGACCGGAATCGGATTATACCCAAGTTTCTCAAGTTTCGCTTGATTGGCCAAAGTTTCGGTGAGGCTTAATGAATCGAGGTTCATACACCGGAATAGTTTTCCCCGGAAGGTCTTCTTCTTAAACTGATCGAGAAATTTAGTGTAGGCGTCAAAACTTATATTCTTGAAGGCGACCCTGGCAGAATATCCGCCTGAGTCAACCATCATCAGCTTATCAGGGCGGGGGTCAGAAAATAATCTGGGAGGCTTAGAGAGAAAGAATAGGCTCGCCATAAAACGCCTGGCAGGAGAATTGGACAACATTTTTATGAAAGGATTTTGCTCGGCTCCGGCGAAGAAATAACGCATCTCACTATCTCCTATTATATTATAATAATCCGCTCTTTTTTAATTCTTTACAATGACGGCAGTTCCCGCAGGGTTTTGTTCCAGAGAGATAACAAGTCCAAGTATTTTCAAGGCCGATCTTATGGGAAACCATATAATCGAGAATATCTTTCTTCGTCATTTTTTGAACAGGAGAATAGACCTTGTAAATAACCTGTCTGGTCGGCGTTGACATAGCGTGAGAGAGAGTTTTTCCCGCCGACTTCAGGAAGTTCTCTGAACAGTCCCCGGCGAAATTCCCCTCTTCATATAAGTGTGTCCCGAGGATGAATTCCACCACTGTATCATTGGGGTCGAACAATTCTATTGCTGCCATTGTCAGAAGAAAAAGGTTCCTCCCGGGAAGGGTCAGGAGGTCAGGAGCATATTCACCCGACTCGGGAGGGGTGGCCCCATTAAAGACCCAATCACAGTAAGGCTTATCTATGAGGGCGTGTTTATAGGCAGAAGTATGGATTATTCTTCCATTCAAATCATATTGACAAGCCCAAATTCCAAAACACCTTCTTTCTTCATCTGAACAGGATTGACAATAATCAAAGAACACCAGAACAGGGAGAGGGCCATCCCTAAATCCAGGAGTATTCATTAAAATATCAAGGGCCACAACCGAGTCTATCCCCCCTGAAAAAAGCATATACCTCTTCATTTTCTCTCCTCCTCTGGGAGTTTATCCTTGTTCGCCCGGACGACCACAAGCAATTCGTCCATATTCTTATATTCATCTTTCTCTCTCCTGAAGATTTCCTGATAGCGGTCGAGCTGTTTCTTCCTCTTGCATCTTGCGATAAACGCTGGCCCACAGTCCTTTTGTTGGCACCATTTACACAGGCCGGACATTTTACTTACAAACTCCTATTGCTGAAATGAACTCACTCCGAACGGTTCTCTTTTTGAAAATCCCCCGGATAGCCTGAGTGGTCATAACGCTATTTTGGGACTTCGCTCCACGCATCAGGATGCAGAGATGAGAAGCTTCCACGATGACCATACACCCCCTCGGCTTGAGGTATTTCATTAAGGAGTCGGCTATCTGTGAGGTCATTCTCTCCTGAATCTGAAGCCTCTTAGAGAAACAGGCGACAAGGCGAGCCAGCTTGGATATTCCAATCACTCTGCCGTTTGGGAGATATCCAATATGACATTTTCCGAAGAAAGGCATCGCGTGATGTTCGCAAGAAGAATAGAAGGAAATGTTTTTGAGGATGACCATCTCGTCGCAGCCTCCATCGACAAAAACGGTCTTCAAAATATCTTTCGGACTCTGTTTGTATCCGGCGAAAATTTCATCCCACGACCGGATGATTCTATCCGGAGTGTCTTTCAATCCTTCTCTATGGGGGTCTTCTCCAATAAACCGGAGAAATTTCCTGATACTGTTCTCTATTTCCCATCTTAAAACAAGATAAGGGTCCCGGTCTTCAAGGCCAAGGTTTGTTGCCATCATCTGACTCCTATGAGTTTGTGTAGTTGGAGAGAGAGGCGATAATTTTTTGCTGAATTCTTTTCCAGCCAATTCAAGCAAACCCCCAACCGAATAGACATAGCCTTGTCTTTTTCCATCACAGGGGAAATATATCTTGGGCCGGAATAGCCAACTCCATCCAGAAGTTTGTCATAGAAGATAAGATCATTTTCACATCTTATAGGACATCTCACTTCATTGGCAAGATGAAAATATTTGACCAGGGGCGGTTTCTGTCTCTTGGGAGAGACTGTAAGGTAATTGGAGATTGAACAAATGAGGTCGATGAGGCCGGTATGAACTGTCCCGTTGGTCTCTATCATTATCCTCACCCCGGACATAGAGCCTCTTATTGAATACAGGAGGGCCAAAAGTCCGGATGGTTGGGCGAATGGCTCCCCACCGGTGATAAGAACATTCTTTATCCCATATTTTTCAACCCTTTCTGCAATATCCGAGACGGATATTCTTGTTCCACCTCTGGGGTCCTGAGCCTCCCCTGTATCACAAAAATCACACGGAGGATTTAGATTACATCCTTGAAATCTGACTATGGTTACTGGCATTCCGGCGTTATGTCCCTCTCCCTGAATCGTCGTGTATATTTCTCTGACCATTATTTCAGAGGGTTTCCCGGGGGTCCCTAATCTCGCCATTGAGTCCATATTATTCCCCTCCTTTATAGGTTACGCCACAGTCGTCCGACTCCCAAACCGTGACGGCAGATAGTCTCGCTCTGGTGGCTAACATTTTTATGTCGCTGGCAATGAGGCCATAAATCCATATTGCGATATTCTCCGCCGTAGGATTTCCAATCCCCGGGCGGTCGTTTAAGAAAGAATGGTCGGGAAGATTATTCCTGACCACCTTCTTTAATATGGTAAAATCATCCACCATCCCCGATCTCTTGTCTATCGACCCTTCAAACTCAACTTCAACCCTCCATCTATGTCCGTGGAGCCTCGAACAGGGGCCTTTAATTGCGGCGAGCTTGTGAGCGGCATCAAAATGGGATTTCACTCTCAATATCATTTTTGTCTCTCCTTGTCTTTCCTTGATTGTTTGTTCAAGGTGGGGGAACTTCTCTTTCAGAAGGGCCAATCCCTTCTTGATTCTTTTATGGACAGCGGCCTGAGATATTCCGCAGAATTTTGCTATTCGGTGGGTTGATATTCCCTGGAGGTTGAGGTTGAGACTCAGAATTGTTGGGTCTTCCCTGAATCGGTCTTTCTTCTCTTTCCCATAACACAGGCCGATATTATCAGACCCCATTAGGTCACTTATAATAAAAAATGAAAACCTGTCCTGGTGTCGCTTAAATATAGATGCGACCTCCAGGAGGTCCGGGTTTTCGATTTGTCCGGACATCACTCCTCCTTTTT
>Ga0172377_10004114_pt1 | contig 14969 bp, 7 predicted proteins | sample Pumphouse3metaG_FD_119749 | JGI IMG/M metagenome (GOLD analysis project Ga0172377, IMG submission 119749) | Leachate microbial communities from a municipal landfill in Southern Ontario, Canada - Pumphouse #3 metaG | ecosystem: Engineered > Solid waste > Landfill > Unclassified | place: Canada... | reverse complement strand
TTTGTGACAATCTTTGTGACAATCACTCTATCGCTGATTTTCATTACTAACATATCATCAGCTCAAAAAAACTACCACATGGGTACCAACACTCATTTTTGTCAGGGATGGAACCCTAATACTATAATGCCTCTGATAGAACAATCTGGTTTCGGATGGATCAGAGATGAAATATATTGGAACGATGTTGAAATGATAAAAGGAACTTACATTATCCGGCCTAAAGTATTAAAATGGATAAAAGAGGCTCACAAGCACAATCTTAAATTGATACTTATACTTAATGGAAAAAACAAATTATACACAGATATATACGATGCCGATGCCTATGCAAAATTTGCCGGTAATATGGCTAAACAATTAAGAGGTTTGGTAGATGCATTCGAGATATTAAACGAACCTGCAAATTTTGGTTATATGGCTTTTTATGGAGGAAGATGGAACGGATTAGAAAAAAATGGTTCAATAAGCTCATGGGTAGGCAAATACGTCAACCTATGCAATAAAGCTGCTATGGCAATAAAAAAAACAAATCCTTCAGTAAAAGTAATCGGTTTGGGTTCCGTAGCGCCTGTAAATTTCCGTCAGCTTGCTATGGGCATTTCTCCTGCCATGGATGGTATTGTTGATCATCCATATAGTTATAGAACCGTTCCTGAAATTGTACCATATGCAAGCAGTAAACACATACTTAAACGCGACGGTATTGCAACGGCTGATACACTGGGCACATTTTCTTCCATGATAAATATGTATAGACAACAGTCCAAAAAATATAACGGTCCTAAAGAAATTTGGCTTACTGAATTCGGTTATACCAATTATCAGCCCGACAAACCTGGAATGTACGCTGGATTTACTCTCAATGCACAGGCCAAATATCTGCAAAGAAGGTTTATGGAATGTCTGGGTTTAGGAGTTTATGTTGCCGTACAATACGATTTTAAGGATGATGGTAAAGATATACACAGCGCTGAGCATAATTTTGGATTGGTAGATGCAAATTTGAAAATTAAACCTGCTTACACAGCCTTAAAAATTTTCACAAAAGCCACTGCAGGTCTTAGTCCGTCAGGTAACGTTTCAGTTAAAGTTTTCCCGTATGCCGACAGACCCGATCAATTCCCAATAGTTTGGGACGGGAGTATACTTGCAGCTCCTGGAACTATGCCAGTCTATGGGTTTCATGACCAATCAGGCAAAACAGTTATAGCCATCTGGTCGGCAGAACGATCCAATGGAGAACTTAACCCACGCCTTGCTGACATAGAAATTGCATCTAACAAAAAGATTACAAATGTTAAAATAACTGATCTGATGACAGGCAAAGAATCCATTTGTCCATTTAAAAAAACAGAAACTGTTTTACGAATAAATAAACTTAATGTACCGGATCATCCTATATTATTAACGTTGGAACAATAAACGGATGTAATGTAAAGTCAAAAAAATATCAGGCTATTTCTTTATTCTTAACTTTGTTATATGTAATTTGTAATTAATTTTATAGAAAATATAACAAAGATAAAATCTTTTTAATAAACCGGGAGCCAGCTCCTGACAATATCAAAGTCTGACTTCCTTTCCTTTTGATCAGTCATTAAAAAATTAAAATATATGGAAAGTAAAAAATTATCTGCAGAGACAATGAAATTTCTGCTAAAATCACAAAAAAATGAAATCACAGAACATCATATTTATAAACGTCTTGCCTCATCGATAAAAGACGAACATAATGCCTCTGTTCTAAATAGAATAGCCGACGAAGAATTAAAGCATTATGAAGTATGGGGAAAATATACCGGAGTGGAGTTAAAACCCAATTTGTGGAAGGTTCATAAATTTTTCTGGATAGCACGTATTTTAGGACTGACATTTGGAGTTAAGCTAATGGAAAACGGCGAAAAAAATGCGCAGATAAACTATAAGAGCATCGCCGATGAAGTTCCTGAAGCCACCGACATTCAACATGATGAAAATGAACATGAAACCAAACTTATCAGCATCATTCAGGAAGAAAAATTAGAATATATAGGATCGATTGTTTTAGGATTAAATGATGCATTGATTGAAATATTAGGTACACTGGCAGGAATGACTTTTGCTCTTCAAGACAACAAATTAGTGGCACTTGCCGGAATAATTACCGGAATTGCAGGTGCATTATCCATGTCTTCTTCTGAGTATCTTTCTACAAGGTCTGAAGGAAATAATAACAGGGCAATAAAATCATCTATTTATACAGGCATTGCTTATATTTCAACAGTCATTCTGCTAATACTACCTTTTCTGCTGATAGAATCTCCCTTCATTAGTCTGATTGCCGCTGTAGGAACTTCGTTTGTAATAATTTTCATTTACAGTTATTATATTTCCATTGCAAATGACCAGTCTTTTAAGAAACGTTTTCTTGAGATGTTCCTGTTAAGTACATTCGTAGGAATAATTTCTTTCTTACTTGGATATGTTGTTCGTATTATTTTCGGCATAGATATTTAATAATTAAAACTATATATTAATGCATTACATATGAATTTATACATTCAGAGTTCTGATTTAAAAAATTAAAGAAAGTGCACAACGGGTAACGTCCGTTTTTAAATTATTTCTTAACTTTTATTAAAAAAAATAAAACGTATGAAAATAAAAATAGAACGACAGAAATCGATTATTTATCCTAATAACAGCAGAGTAATTGCACGGTATTTTTTTGTAGGAGAAGAAAGAGCTGAAAAAGTTATTGACAGATTATTAAATCTTTCTAAAATAGAAGCACAAAGTTTGTTTAATCAAATTTTGCGTGAATTTTCACTCCGACACCGGAGTATAAGCAAATTGTTCCAAAAGCATTATGAGAATGTAAAATATATCGTTGAAAAAGTACACCCTAAGAATGATATTTCGAAATGGCGTAAATTATTAATAGGCTCTTATTTTACAATGGAATATGCTATTGAATCGGCAGCAGTTTTTAATCCTTCTGTTGTTGAAGATCCTGATCAAAGCGGACTGGCTGAAGGAGAAATGAGACTGATTATTAGTTTAAGGGCAACGGGAGAAGGACATATTTCTTCATTAATATTTCGCGGGGCAGTTCTTTCAAAAGATAATGAAATTATTTTATCTGAAACCGGAAATATGATTGACGAGGCTGTGATGATTAAAGATCATCTATACAAAAAAGATATTTTTCTCAAGGAGTTGAAAGAAATGAAGATAGGTTCAGATTTTTGCAGCAAAATTATAGGAGAACTGCCTTCTGTATTTTCTTATGATCAGATTCGTGATGCTGTACTGGATGCGAATAAACAAGATTGTCCATGGTCTTTGGAAAAAGAAAAATCTTTAAATGAAATTGAATGGTTAGCCGAATCATATACTGAAATCAGATTTTCGTTTGATACTGATTTGTCGGAACGGGTAATTTTCCCTATTTCAAAATTTGAGAAAAACGGAATTGAAGATGCACGTTTTGTCAAATTTACAAAAGATAACGGAGACACTGTATTCATGGCTACATATACAGCATATGACGGTTATACAGTACTCCCCAAATTAATTGAGACAAAAGATTTTTATACATATAAAATGTTCCCTTTGCGTGGCAAGTATGCTACAAATAAAAATCTGGCTTTATTCCCTCGTAAAATCAATGGTAAATATGCTATGTTGAGTCGTATTGATGGTATAAATAATTATTTAATGCTATCAGAAAATCTTTATGAATGGAATAATGCCACTCTAATAGAAGAGCCGGAGTATTTATGGGAATTGATGCAAATAGGTAACGGAGGTTCTCCTATTGAAACAGATAAAGGCTGGTTACTTATCACCCATGGTGTAGGACCTGTCAGAAAATATTGTCTGGGTGCCTGTCTTTTGGATTTGGACGATCCCACAAAAGTTGTAGGACGTCTTAAAGAACCGTTGCTGCTTCCTGACGAAAAAGAACGTGCCGGTTATGTTCCCAATGTTGTTTATACATGTGGAACTATCGTTCATAATCATGAACTTATAATTCCTTATGCCATGAGTGATTATGCATCAGGTTTTGCTAAAGTTAATTTAGATCATTTACTTAATATGCTTACAAAGGATTAATAGATATCAAGCCCATAACGTAATTATAAAACGATACGTTATGGGCTAATATTAAAAAATCAAGCAACCAAAAATTATTTTGCTTTTATATTTTCTCCCCTTGTGCTGATAATACTATTAAATGAGAAATCCAATATGACAAGGTGCTTTCTGCTCCTTGATTACAGTTTATTCCCTGTTTTTCAAGTCCATCACAACATCCTTTTGTTTCGTGATCATATAAAGGTAGTCTAAGTGAATTTTTTCCATGAAACCATAAATAACAATTAAACATTTTATCCATATATATTTGTTCTTTCGTTATATAGAATAATTGATAATATAGCAATACCATTGCCATTACATCAATAGGTTGCTGGTCGTATTCAGAAATTTCTTCTCCTTTTTTGAACCATCCTTGATTTCCTATAGGTATAAAAGACCCGTTTTTCATAGTTTTTGATTCAAGAAAAATTGCTGATTCTTTAGCAATTTGAAAAACTTCAATGTCTCCTGTTATTTCATAAGCAGAGAATAATGATAATGGAATAATTGCATTATCATAAGTCATAATCGGTTCGAACCATTTCCAGTCTTCTTTGCTATGCTTTTTAAATGCTTGTGTTATTATTTTTACCAGTTTATTCATCTCATGTATCATACCCTCATCACTTGGTATGATTTTGAGATAATTATAAATACCAATTATAGTATCTGCTGCTCCTCTTATCGTTTTAAGTGTACTAAAATGTTTTACTGATTTTAAAAATATGTCTTTACCCATTTGTTTGAATGAGTCCTTGGGAGGAAAACGTAATAAATAGCCAAGGGCCCATATTGTTCGTCCAAAAGAATCTTCAGAACCATATTCATCTAAAAACTGACGGCTGAAACTAAGAAAATTTCTAAAATCACCATTACCCTGTTGCATATAATCAATAAAACTCAGGTATACAGGAATCAGTTTTAATGTATCCTGATTTCTATTTTGTCGATATGCCATTACAACCATTAGTAATGCACGGGAATTATCATCAACACAATAACCTTTTTTTAAGTTGGGAATCCCATATTTTGCATGCTGAACAATCCCAGTGTCGTCGGTAAGACGTATTACATGCTCTAAACTAAACGGGGGAATCAATTGAATATCTATAAATTGACTGTCTGGCTTATCTTTTTTACTACAGTTTTTATGTACATATTCGGCAAGATTTAAATATTGTTTTCCTATCTTAGACCAACGTGTTTTTTTCCCATAGTCATAGGCATTTTTACGAATTATGCTTAATTGCTCAGGATTCTCAAATAATTCGATCAATAAATTTGATAATTTCACTGAGTCCCTGAAGTTAAAAAGTCGCCCTCTATTGTTATCAAGCAATTCCTGTGCATGCCAGTAAGGTGTTGCCAAAACAGCACATCCTGTGCCAATGGCATATGATAAAGTTCCGCTGGTAATTTGTGCTTCATTTAGATATGGAGATATGTAAATATCGCATGTTTGCAAATATTCCATCAATTCATTTTCTGTAGCAAATTCATTATCAAAATAAACGTTTTTTTCTAATCCGTAGCTTTTAACCATCCGCTGTAATTCGTATCTGTATTCGTCACCTGAATATTTTAATACATTGGGATGTGTGGCTCCTAAAACAATATATAGCAAATCGGGATATTTTTCAACAACACGTGGCAGGGCTTTAATAACTGTTTCAATTCCCTTATTACGACTTAGAAGCCCGAATGTAAATAATATTTTTAAATTTGAGAATCCGTGTTTTTCTTTAGCATTTTCCCTAGTTATATGATCATAATCAGGAACTCCGTGTTCTATAATTACAATTTTTTCTTTAGGTATATTATAAATATCTACAAGAAAAGTAACTGCCCTCTTACTCATAACTACAATACGGGCGACTTCTTTTCCTATTTCCTGAACAACAGATTTTTGCGTAGATGAAGGATCTTTTAATACGGTATGGAATGTTACGATTATCGGAATTTCCAAATGATGTAATAAAGGGAGAATATATGCTCCGTCATTTCCTCCGAAGATACCGAATTCATGTTCTAAAATACAAACCTTGGCATCGCTATAGTTAATAAATTTAGCGGCATCAATATAATCAGGAAGATGATCCTCCTGTATTATTTTTTTTACCTCTTCAGGATAGGTATAACAATTGGGCGTATCAGTTATGGCTACTACCATTGCTTTTTTGCTTATTTTTTGATTTTCTGTGTTACCAACAACCGCTTTTACAAGACTATTAGTAAAAATACCTATTCCACATTGCCGTGGAGGATATGTTCCAATAAATGCTATTTTCATATATTTTATTTTTTATTTTGTTCTTAGCTTAAGTCTATTAAAATAAGAGTTTAAACTAGAATAGTTATTTCATAAATCAAAAAACAGAAATTTTTGTAAGATTTTTTAATAATTTATTTCAAACAATAATTAATCCTTATTTTCGGAGTTCATCTAAATTTCATTGTATATTTATAAAATAGTATTTTTTGTGTAAAAAGCAGAATTACACGGGGAAAAATTATAAAAAATCGGATTTCATAACTTTCTTGCAAAGACATAGACACAAATTTTCACTTTTTATAAAATTATACCTGAGTAGTTAATATATATTATCATAATTTATGATTTAAAGATAATAAAAAATTGAATATAATCTATTGATTAACAAATAAATATTGTATAATTTTACAACAAACATTTTAACGAAAATTTATATATATTTGTCTATACAATTTATAGGAGTAGGCTAATACTTATAAATTCAATATTACTGGCAAACAATTTTTTATAAAAAAATAAATCATGAAATTATCCAGCCTTCTTTTATTATTTTGTTTTTCTTTCCTCTGGCTACCAACCTTCTCAGAAACGGTAAAACAGGAGGATAAAACTTCTGAAAAAATCATTTTCAAGTTTGACATTAAAGAAAATATTTCTCCAGGAGTATGGAGAAAAACAAAGCAGGCCTTCGATGAAGCGAAAGAGAAAAAAGCTTCTGCCTTTCTCATACAGATGAACACATACGGAGGAACGGTACTGGATGCAGATTCCATACGTACAAAAATCATCAACTCCCCTATTCCTGTCTATGTTTTTATAGATAATAATGCAGCAAGTGCCGGATCTCTTATATCTATAGCCTGCGACAGTATTTATATGCGTAAAGGCGCATCTATGGGAGCAGCCACCGTCGTTAATTTATCAGGAAAGAAAATGCCTGACAAATACCAGTCATATATGCGTTCTATTATGAGATCCACCGCCGAATCTCACGGACGTGATACTATTATATCGGAACAGGATACCATTTATAAATGGTTCAGAAATCCCAAAATAGCAGAAGCCATGGTTGATGAAAGTATATTTATTCCGGGCATAATAGACACCGGTAAAATACTAACATTTACACCCACTGAAGCTATAAAATATGGATTTTGTGAAGGAACAGCCGAAGATGTTCCTCAGGTTTTACAACATATAGGAATTAATAATTACAAAATTGTTTCTTATAAGCCTTCATTTTTAGAAAAAATAATCGATTTTTTAATTAATCCTGTAGTTTCAGGAATTCTAATCATGCTCATGATCGCAGGCCTTTATTTTGAATTCCAAAGTCCCGGCATAGGATTTCCTCTTGCCATTGCTCTTTTGGCAGCCGTAGCGTATTTTGCTCCTCTTTATTTGGAGGGACTGGCAGCGCACTGGGAAATTATGCTATTTATCGGAGGACTCATTCTCATTGCTCTGGAAATATTTGTCATCCCGGGATTCGGTATTGCCGGAATAAGCGGACTAATTTTAGTATTTGCAGGACTGGTTTTAAGTCTGTTACAGAACGTTAATTTTGATTTTCAATGGATTAATCCTGATAAAATTTTCACTGCACTTACAACAGTTACAGTTTCATTATTCATCGGATTTCTAATAAGTCTACTTTGTGGAAAGAAAGTATTTACAAGTAATTCAGGAGTATTTAAAAATTTTTCTCTCCATGACATTCAGGATAAAGAAAAAGGATTTATCAGCGTTGACCCAAATCTTAAATATTTAAACGGAAAAACAGGAGAAGCCTATACTGTACTGCGCCCTTCCGGAAAAGTAATAATAGAAGGTAAGATTTATGATGCTGTATCAAACTGGGGAATGATAGAAAAAGGAGAAAAGATCAAGGTTGTAAAAGTAGAAACATTACAATTATATGTTGAGACTATAGCTGATCAATCACTCTGATTATAACTTGTGTATATAAAACCAACTACTTCGTTACGCACGTCAGAAAAATAGTCATTTACAAAAGAAAACTCCTTGGTTTTTCTGACTTCACATGCATTGTATTTGACCTTTATATTTCAATCTATTGGTTTATGTACAGACACTTATTTATTTTTGCTAATATTGAATATTTGAGTATCTTTATACAGAAAAATTTTGAATATTCAAAAAAAAATAATATGCACCGATTATTTTTATTCATTATCATCCTTCCTTTCCTTTTGGATTCCTGTAAGAGTACATCCAAAAGTGATCTATGGATAGCCGAATCTCCATCATGGAAACAATTTACACACATCGAGCAATCAGGAACTACAGTTATCCCAAATGGAAGATTGCTTACACCAACTGGTAAAAGTATTGTAGTAGCGCCTCACCCCTACGGGCTGACACTCAGTCCTGACGGAAATACAGTCATTACCGCTAACTCCGGCACTAGTCCTCTCTCAATTACCATCATACGTAATATTTTATCCGAAAACCCAGATATTCAGCAGGTTCCTCCAGGCCATTCTACGGACAAGGGCGTTCTTGCCTCTGTTTTTATGGGACTGGCTGTATCGAAAGACAATAGTGTGGTTTATGTTGCCGGTGGTCAAGAAAACAAAGTGTTTATATTTGATCTTAAAACCGGGGAAAAAAAAGGCTTTATTGACTGTTCCTTTATATCTGACAGTGTAGATTATTCAGACGGTTATATTGGAGACATGATCCTTTCAAAAGACGGAAAAACATTATATGCAGTTGACCAAATCGGTTTTCGTATGGTCATTCTTAATACGGAAACAAAAAAACTGGAAAACAATGTTCCTGTAGGACGATATCCTTTCGGAATCTGCCTTTCCCCGGATGAAAAAAAAATATATGTAGCCAATGTAGGTATGTTTCAATACAGTATGGTTAAAGGCATTACGAAAAATAATGTCAATGAAAAAGCATTAGATTATCCTCCTTTTGCATACAACACAAAAGAAATGAAAGAAGGAATTCATACAGACACACTGAATGTTACGGGACTAGGTGACGTAAATTCACCGGAAGCCTTCTCCGTGTTTACCGTCAGCCTCAAAAACCCCGAAAAGCCCAAAGTAATTGCAAAAACGAAAACAGGTAATCTTGTAGGAGCCAAGGTCGATGGTATTCCGGCTGTAGGGGGTGCCAGCCCAAATTCACTTGTAGCGACTAAAGACTATATATTCGTCACCAACGGAAATAATGATAATATTTCCGTGATTTCCCTAAAAAAAGATACAGTAGTCAACACCATTTATCTGAAACCAGACTCACGTATAAAACATTTCAGAGGTATAATTCCTTTTGGATTAGCACTTTCTCCTAATAAAAAACAGCTTTTTGTTGCCTGCTCCGGTATTAATGCAGTAACTGTTATTGATGCTAAAAGATTAAAAGTGATCGGATATATTCCCACCGGATGGTTCCCGGCAAAACTAAAGGTAAGTAACGACGGAAAAAAATTGATTGTAACAAATGCCAAAGGATTCGGAAGCGGTCCAAACGGAGGTTCAGACTTTATAAAAAGTAAAGAACCAAGTAGTTATATAGGATCTTTAATGAAAGGAACAGTAGAAATTTTAAATATTCCTTCAAAAAAAGAATTAAAAAATCTGACAAAAAAAGTAATTGCCAATAACTTCAAATTTACAAAAGCTTCTTCAAAAGAATTTGCCTGGAGAAAAAACAATCCGGTACCTCTGTATCCGGGAGAAAAAGAAAGTCCTATTAAACACATCGTTTTTATTTCAAAAGAAAACAGAACATACGATGAGATCTTTGGTCAGGTCAAAAAAGGGAAAGGTGATCCTGTTCTGGCAAGGTTCGGCTTAAACAGATCATTTCATAACAGATCAAAAACAAAATCTTTAGAAAACGCTGATGTAATGGTCAATCATTTAAAATTAGTAAAAGATTTTGCTTTTGGAGATAATTTTTATGTAGATTCAGATGTGTCTGCCGATGGTCACCGCTGGCTGGTCAATACTTACCCCAATGAATGGTGTGAAACATGTACTGTAGCCAGTTATGGAGGTAACCGAAGCTTTAAATTTGATTCAAAAGCTCCCGGAATTTATGGAATGAATGGAGCTGCCGGAGCCATCTATCCTGAAGATTATAATGAGGCTGGTTCTATGTGGGATCATCTGGAAAGGAATAAGATTAGTTTCTACAATTTCGGTTTCAGTATCATGTTTGAGCCTGCGATTTATGATAAAAAATTCAAATATCAGGGAATTCATCATTATGTCAATTATCCTCTGCCTCAGCCTATCTGGAGTCGTACATCAAAAAGATATGCTACATTCAATACCTCTATCCCCGATCAATTCCGTATAGATCAGTTTCAGAAAGAATTCAAAGAGAAATGGATCAACAATAAAGACACAATGCCTTCTTTTATTACCGTAATTATTCCAAATGATCATGGTGCCGGTGAACGTCCTGATGCAGGATATCCGTTTTTTGAAAGTTACGAGGCGGATAATGATTTGGCATTAGGTCGGATAGTAGAATTTCTTTCGCACACTAAGTACTGGAAAAATATGCTTATTTTAGTTACAGAAGATGATGCCCAAAGCGGCGTAGATCACATAGATGCTCACAGAAGTGTCCTTATGATGATTTCTCCATGGGTGAAAAGAGATTATGCCAGTCATGTACATTACAGTTTTGGAAGTTTCTTTAAAACATTTTGGAATATTTTGGAATTACCTTACCTTAACCAGTATGATGCAGGAGCAAATGATCTTGCCGACTTTTTCACTGACAAACCAGATTTCAAACCTTACAATGCTATTTCTGTTGATAAAAGGATATTCGATCCTCAGAAAGCACTGGATCCGTTTGATGCAAAATTTAACTGGGAATCTCTGAAAGAATCACCGGTAATGGACAATGAAGAAGATATGATTCGCGAAAGCAAGGAAAGAGATGAAGACAGACTTAATCACAGAGAAAATTTACAATAATTATTTTTCTCATATTAATTTAAAAAATTACACATTTTTAGGATCAGAAATATATAATGAATGATATTATTTATAAGAAACTATTAAATCTTTATGGAGTAAAATAATTAGTTATGGAAAGAAGAAATTTTATAAAAAAAAGTATCGGCGTAAGCATTGCCATGGGATTTGGTATAAATAACGGTATTGCCGGTAACCTGTCAAAAAGAAATACCTACGATATGGTAGCTATTAAAGGCGGAGAAGCGGAAGAAATGTTTAAAAAAGGCATTGCATCTCTGGGTGGTATGAAATCTTTTGTCAAAAAAAATCAGACTGTAGTGATTAAGCCAAACATCGGATGGGATACTTCACCCGAAAAGGGAGCAGACACAAATCCCAAACTGGTTTACCAGATTGTAAAGCAATGTTACGAGGCAGGAGCCAAAAAAGTTTATGTGTTTGATAATACATGCAACAACTGGCAAAAATGTTACAAAAACAGCGGAATAGAAGATGCTGTAAAAAATGCCGGAGGACTTATGGTAACAGGTAAAGACGAAGGGCTTTATCAGGAAGTCGAATTAAAAAACACTAAAATACTATCCAAAGCAAAAATCCATGAGCTGATACTTTCAAGTGATGTTTTCATTAATGTCCCTGTACTAAAAAATCATAGTTCAACGACAGTCTCCTGTGCCATGAAAAACCTGATGGGAACCGTATGGGACAGAGGATTCTTCCATAAAAACGGACTCTCTCAATGCATAGCAGAATGGCCAACCTACCGCAAACCAGACCTAAATATTGTAGATGCTTACCGTGTTATGAAGACTAACGGTCCGCGGGGTATTTCTCCCGACGACTGTATTACAATGAAAGCACAATTGATTTCTACAGATATCATAGCTGTAGATACTGCCGCTGTTCAACTTTTTGGAATGAACCCGGCAGACATCACCTACTTATCAAAAGGACAATCAAATGGCCTGGGAACCATGGATCTTAAGAGTTTGAATATAAACAGACTTAGCATTTAAATTACAGATTAATGCAAAAATTGTACAAACCAATTAGAATTGCCCTAGCCCTATTTACGTTTCTGTCTTTATCTTTTATATTTCTGGATATAAACCCCGACACTAATCCGTTATGGTATAGAATAATAACATGGTGGCAATTCGTTCCTTCGGCAAATCACTTCATCCAGACTGCAGAATTCCTGTCTGCAGGCTTCATTGTGGTAATTATTCTCACTCTTCTTTTCGGACGGATATATTGTTCTATATTTTGCCCGTTGGGGATTTTTCAGGATATCATTCATTTTTTTGCAAAAAAACTGAGCAAAATAAAACATAGATACAAATATGCCCCCCCAAAAAAAGGGCTGCAATATTTCTTTTTAGCACTTGCAATAATCCCTTTATTTTTCGGATCAATTACCTTTCTTGGGCTATTGGATCCCTACAGCAATTTCGGACGCATCTTTGCAGGTCTGTTTAAACCTGTTTATCTAGCTCTGCACAATCTCATAGGTGAATTGCTTATGATTATGCATATATATTCTGTTCCCACAGGTGAATTAATTCATGCTTCTATAGAAAGCATAATATATCCCTTACTTATTCTCGGATTAATCACCTGGTTATCCATAAAATGGGGAAGGTTATACTGTAATACTGTTTGTCCGGTTGGAACATTTCTTGGATTTTTATCAAAATGCTCACTCTTTAAAATAAAAATTGATCAGAGTAAATGTATTAAATGTGCAAAATGTTCAACTGTATGCAAATCGCAATGCATAGATTTAAAAAAACAGGAATTAGATTTTACACGCTGTGTAGGATGTTTCGACTGCATTGATAAATGTGAACACAATGCTATAGGATTCCATCTGTCACTAAAAAAGAAAAAACAAACCAGTGTAAAAATCAATCCTGAAAAAATGGACATTCCACAAAATGGTAAAACGGATCTGTCAAAAAGAAAATTCTTTGGAGAATCATTATTGTTTTTATCTGCATTAGCTGGTATTTCCGCAAAATCAGAACAACAGCGCAGACAAAGAAACCGGGCCAGAAACGGAATGGGAAACGGAAACGGAAACGGAAACGGAAACAGAACCACCCGCATAGAGAAACAACATCAGTGTTCCCCTCCTGGATCTGTAAGTTTAAAACATTTCAACAATACATGTACAGCCTGCAATCTTTGTGTAGCAGCCTGTCCCGGCGGAGTTCTTCAACCATCATTTCTCCAATACGGACTTGAAGGATTTCTTCAACCTTATATGGAACCTGAAAAAGGTTACTGCAGTTTTGACTGTACCAAATGCAGCGATGTTTGTCCCTGTGGAGCAATTTTACCATTATCAATAGAAAAAAAGCATACTACACAAATAGGCATTGCTCATTTTGTCGAACACAACTGTGTAGTCTTCCGCGAAGGAACATTATGCGGAGCCTGTTCCGAACATTGTCCCACAAAAGCACTTCAAATGATACCTTTCGGAAAAGATCTTAATATTCCAGTAGTAGATTCTGAACTCTGCATTGGATGCGGAGCCTGTGAACACGTCTGTCCGGCTGATCCTAAAGCTATATTTGTAGAAGGGAATATAATACAGCTAACAGCAAAAAAACCAGTACAAAAAAAACAGGAGGAAGGTGCTATCGAAGAATTTCCATTTTAAAACAAATTTTAAAACACTACCCGGATTATAAAATACTCATTTTACAATTTATATTATATTCAATATTTTGGATATAAATTTAAAATATAAAACTAAAGTTAAATATTTACTTCCTAATTAAAACTATATGCATTCATTCCCTATTAAAAAATAAAATTATAATTTTGCAAATTATGATTTTATCAATAGACGCATAAGTATATTCTAATAATTTTATTGTTTTACGTTTGAATAAATAAATGGTATAAATTTTATATCAAGCAGGCATATAGTATTTCAAACACAAAAAAATATTTTGAATAAGTAAGCAATAAATACAGATGCATTTATTAAAGGAAGTAATAAAAATGAAGGCTTTACAAAAAACATCTAAATTAATAGCAGACAAAACTGCTGTCTTTGTAATTGCAATAGCAATAATTGCGTACTTTATTCCGGAAATGTTTAGCTGGGTAAAAGGTAATACACAAACAATGGTTCTGGGTTTTATTATGTTAACCATGGGTATATCATTAACAGCAAAAGATTTTGAAATTTTAGCCAAACGACCACTTGACATTTTAATAGGATGTGTTGCCCAATATACTGTCATGCCTTTTATGGCATATACAATTACCAAAATATTGAATCTGCCAACAGAAATTGCTTTAGGGTTGATTCTTGTCGGATGCTGCCCTGGTGGTGTATCATCAAATATAATGTCCTATCTATGTAAAGGAGATGTTGCATTCTCTGTTGGAATGACAGCAGTTTCCACTTTACTTGCTCCTATAATAACACCCGCACTTCTTTTATTACTTGCCGATCAGTCTGTAAATATTGATACAATAAATATGTTCATTTCAATTTTAGAAGTAACTATTATTCCTATTCTCATAGGATTTTTACTGAATAAATATTTAAATAAAAAAGAATGGTTTGCACA
>Ga0172377_10004113_pt1 | contig 14969 bp, 16 predicted proteins | sample Pumphouse3metaG_FD_119749 | JGI IMG/M metagenome (GOLD analysis project Ga0172377, IMG submission 119749) | Leachate microbial communities from a municipal landfill in Southern Ontario, Canada - Pumphouse #3 metaG | ecosystem: Engineered > Solid waste > Landfill > Unclassified | place: Canada... | reverse complement strand
CTGGGCTCTTGTGCCGTAAGGTCTCGATGGACTGGACTGGGAATCCAACTGGACCCATCGGGTCACCCGGACAGCTGATTCCCTCCCCGTCCAGGTATCATCGGGTGCAACGAACGGGCGCTCTTTGATCTCGTCCCCATCTCGATAGGTGACGTTTGCACTCATATTCAGGTAGTCGGGAGGGCCGCTCGTCACCATGTTGCAATGACTCAGAAACGCATTCTTAAATCCGTCGCCATCGCTTGCACTGATAAAGGATTCCAGATCACTCTCTGCACCTTCAGTATCCGGCGTATCCATCATCGCCAGCACGTCGCTCCCGAGCTGCTCGAGTTGCATATCCGGTATGTGCGTATCCCCCGCAGTGTAGACGCTCGTCGTGCTGACGACGATATACGCGGTGAGCAGCATGATGACCCCGGCCGCAACCCCCTCCATCGTGTAGAGCTGCCCTCTCTCATTCACCATATCGCCACCTCCAGGACGCCGGTCGAGAGGGGGGGGAGGATATCGTTATCATAGTCGTAAGTGCCGTTTATGGCAGTATTCTCGAAGGCAAACCGGATATCCAGGATGCTGTTCTGGTCCAGAGTGAATAACGAGGTCGCCGCCGGATTCAGCACCAGGGAGATGCTGGATTCGACCGGCACGTTCGGTTTGAGCGAGTGCTGGTCCTGGGTGCCGTTGATGTGCAGGGTGTAGAGGTTTGAGTCCGGCGTATCGTACGAGAACGGAATCCGGGTAAACCGGGGGTTCGGCCTCGTCGGGTCCATCTTCCAGAACGTCACGTTCTGGAGCGTTGCTCCCATGCCGGGGGTGAGGTACCCGGTCATATCGATGTTGACCGTCACCGGCTCGGTCCTCGGGTCGATCCGGTAGGCTGGACCTCGCTCCGGGTCCAGCAGCTGGCTGAAGTTGAGCCGGACGGTGAACGTCCGCGGAATTGAATCACCGAGCGTGGTATTCTTGTATCTGCTGTCCTCCTCGATCTCCGCCACCGCCGGCTCCTTGATCTTCACCACCCGGCGGATGTAGCCGTAGCCGGGGGGGAGGGGGTCACCGGTCTGCCCGATCAGCGCACCCCCGCTTGAGAGCGAAAAATTGTAGGAGTAAGGAATGTCGCCGAAGATCGCCTTGCTGCGGTAATCATCTTGATCGAAGAACCCCACCTCGAAAAACTTCTCCACCTTCGTCGAGAGGAGAATGTTCGGGGTCTCCTTCGAGACCGCAAGGCCGATCCGCTCGATCTCGTCCTTATGGTTCTTGTCATTCATCTCCCACGGGGGGTAGACCGGCCAGCCGGGGTCCTCGACCAGGATCACCCCGGTCCGGTAGGCGACGGCGTCATAGTCGATCCCGCTGCTCTCGAGGCCTGCAAGGAGCCCCGGCACCATGCTCACCACCATGATCAGGGCGAGCATGAAGATCGTGAACCCCACGAGGAAGTCAAGCGAGAGCACCCCGTCGTCCGCCGTCCTTATACGACCACCTCCCCGGTATCCGCCCGGAACGCGAGGGTCTCCATCCCCGCGTCCGAGCGGACGGTGACGGTGTAGATCCCCTCCGCGAGCGCGAGGTCGACCGTATCGGCACCGAGTTCCGCCATCGCGGCCGAGAGCGTCTCATCTGCGAGAAGTTCCTCCGGGGCGAGAACCGCGGTGAGGTTCACCTCTTCTGCGGGCAGGGGAGCCCGGAGCGATATCTCTTTCCAGCCCGCGGCGCCGAACGTGACCCAGCGGACCTCCTCCCCGTCCCGGAGGCCAAGGGCCCAGGTGGCGGCCCGGCCATCAGGACCGACGCCGGTTCCGAGGACCTGGTGCATCGTGGTGCCGGTGACGTTGAGGCCCCCTTCGGCCTGAAGGAGGTCGAGTTCCGCGAGAGCATCGGAGAGGGTCGAGGTCCCCGGCGGCTCCGGCAGGTCGATGGGGGTGATGCCGCCGCCCGATGGCGACGGGGACGCACCGAGGCAGCCGCAGACCATGCAGAAGATGCAGAGTGCGGCAAGAAGGGCCAGAACGCCCCCCGGAGATCGTATCGTTTCAAAGCACGGGAGCTCCCGACCGGTACGGGCAAGGCTGATATCGGTGACCTTTGTGTGAACTGCATCGGACCATCGTGGGGACATCCAGGACTCCTCCATGCCACGAGCCACCGGGTTCGACCGACGGCTGTTGAAGTAGAGCAGTCATTATACGCGACGGTGTATATATACCCTCTTAATTACCCCGTCAACATTCTGCCGTTCGGGCCGGATATGGGAAACGTGCGGGTACCCGACGGCAAAAACATTTCACCGGAGGTGCGCTTTCTCGGCCCGGAACGCCCCGGTCTATATATACAGGAAGGGCCGGTCCGCGGCCTCCGCCGCGATTTCGTAAGATTTATCTGCAAGTTCGTAACAACTGATTGCGCAGGATAAGCATATGTGTACTATCACACCCCCCGGCACACCGGGAGAAGGACACGGGCGGTTCGCCGAGGCGGCCGCCTTCCACGGTCATGTCTGCCCCGGCCTCGCGCTGGGATACCGGGCGGCCGAGACCGCCCTTGAGCAGCTCCGCTCTGGCCGGGCCGAGGACGAGGAACTCGTCACCATCGCCGAGACCGACGCCTGCGGCGTCGACGCCATCCAGGTCCTGACGGGATGCACCGCCGGCAAAGGGAACCTCTTCTTTAAAGACCACGGCAAGCACGCCTTTACATTCATCAATCGCCAGACCGGCAAGGCGGTCCGCATCGCTGGAAACCCATCGTTTAACGCCGACTCCCTCGACCCCGCCCTCGCCCCGCTCCGGGCGCGGGTGATGCGGGGCCAGGTCCCCGACGAGGCGTGGGCCGAGTTCCGCGAGCGGACGGACCGGGTCGTCGAGGCGATCCTCGACCTGCCCGCTGAACAACTCTTCACCATCCAGGCAGTCGACGTCGATATCCCGGAGCGGGCCCGGATCTTCCGGTCGGTGCCGTGCGCAAAGTGCGGTGAACTGACCGCCGAATCCCGTGTCCGGGTCGAAGACGGCGAACTCGTCTGTTACGGCTGCTCGACGGAGTACTCCCGGCGCTGCTGAGGAACCTCTTCCTCACCCACTGTTTTTGCGATTGGCATCTTCGAGGAGATCCTCGACGCCTGCTTCCTTGATTGACTGGAGTGCTCTGGCTTCGAGGTCGCTTCGGGAGAACAATGGGTATAGAGGGGGCCGGGCGGAAAAAGAGTTGTATAGGGTGATATGAATCTCTAGTCGATGGTGTGGATGACAAGCCCCGAGAGAAGTTTCGGCTCGAACCAGGTGGATTTCGGGGGCATGACGCCGTTCGCATCGGCTATCGCGAGCACTGTCTCGACCCGAACCGGTTGCATGGCCACGGCGAAGGCGTACTCCCCGGAATCCACGAGTTTCTCAAGGGCAGAGAGCGGTTTCGCTCCGCCCATGTAGTGAAGCCGTGGGTCCCCCCGGGGGTCGGCGATGCCGAGCATCCCCTCGAGGACATCCTTCTGCAGCACCGAGACGTCGAGCGACCCGATCAGGTCCGTGGGGTCGCTCACCGGCCGGGAGACCTCGTACCAGGTCCCCCGCAGGTAGAAGTGCATGACATGCATAGGTTCGTCCCCGGTCGTGAGCGGCGTGATCTGGTAGCCTGAGGCATCGACCTTCCCGTAGGGGCGGATGTCCCAGCCCGCCGTAAAAAGCGCGTCGACGAGGCCCGGGAGGGTGTAGTCGCCGAGGTCCGTGACGAGCCTGCTGTAGCCGTGGATACGGACCCGATCGTGGGCGAAGAGGACCACCATGAACTTCCCCGCCTCTTCGGAGAACCTCCCCTCGCTCTGCCGCCGCTCCGCAACGTTCACCGCCGACTTGGCCCGGTGGTGTCCGTCTGCGATGTAGGTCTCCGAGACCCCTGCAAAGAGGTCTTCGAGACGGGAGAGTGCCGCATCGTCGGTGACCCGGTAAACCTGGTGGAGCACGCCCGAGGTGGTCGTGGTGCTCCCGTCCGGCCCCGCCTCGCTGATGAGGGAGTGGACGTAGTAGAAGATCTCGCCGGGATCGCGGTAGAGCAGGAAGACGAGGCCGGTGTTGGCCCCGACCGCGTCGATGTGCCGGGTCCGGTCCTCCTCCTTATCGTACCGGGTGAGTTCGTGCCGCCGGATCTGCCGGTTCTCGTAGTCCTCCGTCGCCACGCAACAGACCAGCCCAACGAACTCCTCGCCATCCTGGACGGCCCGGTAGACGTACATCCCGGGCTGGGGGTCCTGCTCCATCAGGCCGTCTTCAAGCATGCCGTTGAAGACCTCCCGCGCCCGCTGGTAGACCCGGTCGTCGTTCGGGGGGAGGTCGGGGAGTTCGGCATCGGGCCGGCTGACCCGCAGGAAACTCAGAGGGTTCTTCTCGATGCACTCCCGGGCTTCCTCTGCCGTCACCACATCGTAGGGCACGGAAGGGATCTCTTCGGCGTATTGCTGCCCAGGACGGACCGCCGCGAAACGATATATTTCAACCATAACATACCACCAGTCGTAGGTGCCTACTATTTTGTCTCTTGAGACTATATTAGATAAGGCACTCCATGAGGGAGCGATCGGTAACGATGATGCCACTTCAACTCACCATTCATCGGGCACAACCCGTAGATATTCCGCAGATAGTTGCCGTCGAGAAGGTGGTGTTCGTCGATCCCTGGGACGAGAGGACGTTCCGGGAAGCGCTTGCATATTACCCGGAGACGTTCTTCGTGGCCAGAAATAACGGGAACCTGGCCGGGTTCGTCGCAGGAGGCGTCGAGGACACCGGGGAAGAGGTCTACGGGCATATCATGAATCTCGCGGTCACCCCGGGATACCAGCGCCAGGGGGTCGGGCAGCACCTCGTCCGCCGCCTGGAGCAGGAGTATGCCGTCTTAGGCGCGAGCGCCGTCCAGCTCGAGGTCCGGATCACCAACACCGGCGCCCAGGCTTTCTACTGTCGTCTCGGCTACCAGGCGGTCTTCCAGGTCACCGGCTACTACGCAAACGAGGAGGATGCCCTCGTTATGATGAGGTGGTTCCGGTTCTGACAACCGGAACTGCATTCTCTTATCACCCGCGACCGTGCTCCTGGTGAGCCCGGGCCAGGTGCTGCGCCGCGAGGGCGCCGAGGAGGGAGAGTTCCCCGGCGAGCACCCCGGCGGCGACGATCTCCGCAAACTTCTTCGCGTGGGCTCCCGGCGGGTCGCCGCCCCCGGCGACGCCGAGCATCGCGAGGCACTCGTGCTGGGTATCGATCCCCGTGCCGCCGCCGACCGTCCCGACGGGGAGCGACGGGAGGGTGACCGAGACGTAGACCCCGCCGTCGACCCGGTCGGCGGTGGTGATCGCGGAACTCCCCTCGACGACGTGCGCCGGGTCCTGCCCGCAGGCGATGAAGACGGCGGCGACGACGTTTGCTGCGTGGGCGTTGAACCCGAACGATGCCGCCCGCGCCGAGCCCACCAGGTTCTTCCTGTAGTTGACCTCGATGAGGGTCGCCGCATCGGTCTTCAGGAGGTCGGCGATCATCGCGTCAGTGAGCCGGACACCCGCGACCACGGTCTTCCCCCGGCCCCGGACCAGATTGATTGCCGCCGGCTTCTTGTCGGTGCACATGTTCCCTGAGAGGGCGATCAGACGGGCGCCGGTCTCCCGTTCGATCAGTTCGCCGACCTTCTGGCCTGCGATCGTCACCATGTTCATGCCCATGGCGTCCCCGGTCTCGAATTCGAGCCGGACAAAGACGCTGGTGCCCGCGACGTAGGTCCCGACGTCGAGGAACCGCCCGTGTTTCGTGGTGCCCTCCGCGGCCGCCCGGATCTCTGCAGTGTGCTCCTCCACCCAGGTCGCCACATCGTGGGCGTGGCCGACGTCGCGGGCGGCGAAGACCGGTGCCCGGGTCATCCCGTCCCGCATGATCCGCACATCCGCACCCCCTGCCCGGGTGATCAGGGAGCACCCGCGGTTCACCGAGGCGACGAGCGCCCCTTCGGTCGTGGCGAGCGGGAGGTAGCAGGACCCGGTGGCATACTCGCCCTTCACCTGGAGCGGCCCCGCGACACCGAGCGGCACCTGCACCGTGCCGATCATGTTCTCGATGTTGCGCTTCACGACCCGGTCGATATCGATAGAAAACGACCCCACCGCGGGGAGGGCGGCGCCGGTCTCGCCCTCGATAAACGCCCGCCGCACCCGGACGGCCTCCGCAGGGGGGAGAACCTTCTCGAGGGCGTAAAGCTTGAGAGACCCGTCTTTCAGCCTCTCGATATACTCATCCATGAGTAAGTATGAGTACTAATACCTAAAGATGGCTGGTGGTCGATCTGGATGGGAAACAGTGGTGCCTTGCGGTGCCGAAGCGAGAGGCCGAAGCGAGACGGCGCCGGCTGCTTGAGGAAGGGCTCCTCGACCGGCGCTACAAGCCGCGCCCCGAGGGGGAGACCGTCCTCTTCCCGGTGATGGAGGAGGTTCCCGGTGCTATCCGGTGCGATTTCGAGACCGTGCCGGAACGTGCGGACCTTCCCCGCCACGAGCTCGTGGGCGGGATCGCCATCATGCAGGAGAACGACCCGGAGGGCGCAGAGCGGTTGCTCGCCTCCCGGCCGTCCCTCGAGACGATCCTCTTCCCGGCGAGTCCGGTTGAGGGAGAGTACCGCACCCGCCGGTTCGCCGTCCTCGCCGGGGCTCCGTCCACCCGCACCCGGGTGACCGAGTACGGGTTCTCCTTCGACGTAGACCTCGCCCTCGCCTACTTCTCGGCCCGGCTCTCGACCGAGCGGCAGCGGGTCCTCGAGACGATGGCGGAGGGGGAGCGGGTGCTCGATATGTTCGCCGGCGTCGGGCCGTTCGCGATCACCCTCTCCCGCCGGGCGAAGGTCGTCGTCGCGGCAGACCTCAACCCCGCCGCGGTCCACCTTCTGGTCCACAATATCGCGCTCAACCGGGCAACAAACGTCATTCCGGCGCTCGCGGATGCCGTCCACCTCGCCCGGCTTGGATTTGCTCCATTCGACCGGATCGTCATGAACCTCCCCCTGGCCGCGCCGCAGTTCCTCGCGACGGCCGCGGCGCTCTGCCGGGACGGCGGGACGATCCACCTTTACGCGCTCGAGGAGCAGGAGGGCGAGTTCCTCCCCCTGATCCAGGCAATCACCCACGGAGAGGTCGCCGAGCGGCGGGTCCGGACCTACTCGCCGGGGAAGTGGCACGCAGTGTATGATATTGTGGTGAAAAAAGAGGAGCGGTGAGGGGTTTTTGCTCCAGGGTTTTCGCGTGAGTTTTTTTGGTCCCCGGCTTCGTGATTCGGAGGGGTATAGAGCGTGATCTCATCTTGCGCGAAGCCGGGGAAAGAATGAAGGGTTACTCCACCGGCACGAACTTCGTGCCGTAGTGGATGGTGCCGCTCTCACCGTCCGCCGCTATGCGCCGGAAGATGCTCTTCACCCGCATCCCGATCTTCACTTCCTCAGGGGGGCAGGCCACCTGGGTGGTGAGCCTCGGGCCCTCGTCGAGCTCGACGATCGCAAGGACGTAAGGGGTGGTGTGCTCGAACTGATCGCTTGCCGACCGGATAACCGTGTAGGTGACGACCGTCCCCTCGCCGTTGAACCGGTGGTCGATGATATTGCCGTCTCTCCGGCAGTCGGGGCAGAGCGACCGGGGCGGGAAGAAGTACCGCCCGCAGGTCGTGCATTGCGTCCCGACCAGGTTGTAGCGTTGGGGGATCTTTCTCCAGAACCGTGATACCGACATCTTCAGGCCCCCAGGATGTGCACGACGACCGTCGCACCGGTGCCGCCGACGTTGTGAGTCATACCGACCTCCGCGTCGACCTGCCGGCCCACGGCATCGCCGCGGAGCTGGGTGACGACCTCGCAGATCTGCTTGATTCCCGTCGCACCGACCGGGTGGCCGCAGGCTTTCAGGCCGCCGCTCGTGTTCACCGGGATCTCCCCGCCGAGGGCTGTTGCTCCCTCCGCGGTGAGCCTCCCCGCTTCGCCCTTCTTGCAGAACCCGAGGTCCTCGATCGCACAGATCTCGGCGATCGTGAAGCAGTCGTGGACCTCGACGAGGTCAATATCCTTGTGGGCAAGACCGGACTGGGCGAACGCCCGCTTCCCTGCCGCCACGGTGGCGTCCAGGGTGGAGATGTCCCGCCGGTCGTGGAGCGCGATGGTGTCGCTCGCCTGTGCGCTTGCAAGCACCCGCACCGGTGAGTCGGTGAACTCACGGGCACGGTCGAGCGGCACCACGACGACCGCCGCCGCACCGTCGGTGATCGGCGAGCAATCGAAGAGCCGCAGAGGATCGGCGACGAGCGAGGAGTTGAGGACCGTATCGACGGTGATGCGGTTCCGGAACTGGGCGATCGGATTCTTCGCGCCGTTCTCGTGGTTTTTGACTGCAACCTGGGCAAGCTGCTCCCGGGTAAGGGGGTAGCGGTGCATGTAGTCGGTTGCGATCATCGCGTAGAGCCCGGGGAAGGTCGCCCCGGCGAACCCCTCCCACTCGCGGTCCGCAGCGCTCGCGAGCATATCCACGCTTGCCCCGGTCCCGACATCGGTCATCTTCTCGACGCCCGCAGCGACCACGATATCTTCCATGCCGCTTGCGACCGCGGTCACCGCCTGCCGGAAGGCAAGCCCGCCGGAGGCGCAGGCCGCCTCGACCCTCGTCGAAGCGGTGTGGTTCGTTGCAAGCCCCGCGTAATCCGCGATCAGCGCCCCGATGTGCTCCTGCTCGATGAATCTTCCTGCACTCATGTTGCCCACATAGAGGGCGTCGAGGGTCTCGCCGGAGAGTCCGGCATCCTCGAGCGCCAGCGCCCCCGCCTTGACGAAGAGGTCGCGGAACGAGGTACTCCAGTGCTCCCCGAACTCCGTGCACCCTACACCGATTACTGCTACATCTCTCATTTCTGCATCACGATCTTTCCCTTGTGTTTGGCATACAATGCATAGTCGAGATAGGTCGGGTTCGCGAGGAGTTTCTCCACGGTCGGCGCCGCCGTCCGATCGAACTCCGCAGAGTCGATGGTATCGTTGACCGTGATATCGAAGGCGTCGCTCCCGGCCCCTGAGCCGAAGGAGGTGACAAAGATCCGGTCGCCCGGCTTCGCCACATCCAGCGTTGCCGCAAGCCCGATCATCGATGCTCCCGAGTAGGTGTTTCCGAGCCGCGGGACGACGAGGCCGGGCCGGATCTGCTCTTCGGTGAAACCGAGCATCTTCGCCACCCGCTGTGGGAACTTCGCGTTGGGCTGGTGGAAGATGGCGTAGTCGTAGTCCTTCGGGTCCGTCCCCACCTTCTCAAACATCAGCCGCGCGGCGCCCTGGACGTGCTTGAAGTAGCCCGGGTCGCCGGTGAACCGACCGCCGTGGCGGGGGTAATTCTGCCCTTCACGCCGCCAGAAATCGGGCGTGTCGGTGGTGAAGGAGCAGGTCTCGTTGATCTCGGCGATGGTGTTCTCGTCGCCGATGACGAACGCGGCCCCGCCGGCGGCAGCTGTGTACTCGAGCGCGTCCCCGGGAGCGCCCTGGGCCACGTCCGCACCGATGGCGATCCCGAACGGGATCATCCTGCTCTTGACCATGCCCATGCAGGTCTGGATGCCCGCCGTCCCCGCCTTGCACGCGAACTCGTAGTCTGCAGCGGTCATGTTCGGGGTCGCCCCGATCGCCTCGCCGACCGTGCAGGCCGTGGGTTTGACCGCGTAGGGGTGGGACTCGCTCCCCACATAGATAGCCCCGATCGCCTCGGGGTCGACGGTCCTCCGGCGCATGGCAGCGCGGGCCGCCTCGACGGCGATCGTTGCGGTGTCCTCATCGAGATCGGGGACGGACTTCTCAAAGACTCCGAGCCCCCTCATGACGTCGTTTGCATTGCCGCCCCATACCCGTGCGATCTCCGGGACTTTTATCCGGTAGCGCGGGATGTAGACGCCGTATGAATAGATGCCTACCATAACTTTCCTCGTAGTGAACTGATGATCGTCTCGACATCCATCTGCGTGCAGAGGACGGTGATCCGGTCGCGCTCGGCAAGTCCCGGGATCAGCGGGTGCACCTCCTCAGGGCTGATGCCCTGCAGCACCACGCAGCGGGGTTTGAACGGCGTGACACGGATCGCCACCATGGGAGATTTCCCGGTTGAGACCTCGGTGAAGATGAGAGCACGTTCCGTGCTCCAGCCGTAGATGCGGTTGAACTCGCTCGAAGTGAGCTGGAGGATCGCGTTGAGGCTGTTGATCACCGTATATCCATAGACTGTCTGGTCCATCGGGCCGCAGAGTGTCGTGGCGCCGATGGCTTCGGCAAACTCGGTGAGGCTCACAGGGGAGGCATACTCGTGGATGTCGTAGATGACGTCTTCGTCAAATTCGCTGTACAGGATCTTTGCAAATTTGTTGATGAACCGACCACCATTGTCCTCGTCGATCGCGAGGATCGTATCGACAATCTTGCCGACGATGGCGGTTCCCGGACTTTTTCGTCGTCCGCTTTCGTAATCGCTGATAACTGAAGGTGAGACCTCAAGGCGCTCGGCGAGCACTCCCGGAGGAATGTTGAAACTCTGCCGCCACTTCTTGAGGGCCTGACCTGGTGAGTCCGAGAGCGTGATCTCTCCTGCCATTTTTTCGGCGAGTTGATGCCGCACTCCGGATTTCATACAGGTAGTGTTACAACTCTGACTTAATAAATTAGCGTATATGCCTTCGACATTTCACGAAGGCGGGGCCGGCCGCGATCGTTGCGCAACCCGTATATAGTATGCATCTCAATTATGGTATAATGGTTGAAGCGGAAGACCTGCAGTCCCTGAAGACGATCGCCCTGCTCGGTGGGTGCCAGGGCCCGATCTGGCTCTCATCGCAGTCGCTCGGTAACGTTTTGGGCATCAGCCCACAGACTGCATCCCGGCGGTTGATCGCGCTTGAGCGGCAGCAGTTCATTATCCGGTCGATGAAACCTGACGGCCAGTATGTCGCCGTCACCCGGGAGGGTGAGCAAGCGTTGAAACGAGAATATACGGATTATGTCAGGATATTCAACCCGGAGCAGAGGCAGTACGTCCTCACCGGGACCGTGATCAGCGGTCTTGGCGAAGGACGCTACTATATGAGCATCCCCCACTACAAGGAACAGTTCGGCGGATGTCTCGGGTTCGAACCCTTTCCCGGCACCCTGAACATCCGGCTCGATGCGGCGAGCATCCAGGTTCGGAAGCATCTCGACCACGCCGGGTGGATCGACGTTCCGGGGTTTACTGCCGATGAGCGGACGTTCGGCGGCGCCAGGGTTCTTCCCTGCCGTATCGATGGCCGGAGATGCGCGATCATCGAGCCGTCCCGCACGCACTACCCGGAGGACATCATCGAGGTGATCGCCGGGTGCGAACTCCGTAAGGTTCTGAACTTGAACGATACCGATACGATCGAGGTGGAGATTAGCCATGATTGATGCAGCCATACAGGCCCTCGCAAGGGGCGAATTCGTCCTGTTATACGACTTTGACAACCGGGAGCGCGAGACTGATTTCGCTATCCGGTCGGATGCTGTCACCCCTGCCCACATCCGACAGATGCGTAAAGACGGCGGCGGGCTGATCTGCACGGCGGTGCACCCCGAGGCGGCAAAAAGGCTCGGTCTGCCGTTTGCGCACGACGTCCTGCGGGCCTGCAGTCTCGTCGAGAAGGACGGCGAGGTCCCCTACGACCCGAAGAACCACTCGTCGTTCTCCCTCTGGGTGAACCACCGGGAGACCTATACGGGGGTCACGGACCGCGACCGTGCCCTGACGGTCACCGCTATCGCAGAAGAGGTGAGGAAGTCGCTCAACGGCGGAGGTCACGACTTTGCCGCGCACTTCCGGACGCCCGGCCATATGGCGCTCCTCCGGGCAGCTGACCGGCTGCTCGACGAGCGGCGGGGGCAGACCGAGCTCTCGATCGCTCTCGCGACCATGGCGGGTATCACCCCGGCGGTCACGATCTGCGAGATGCTGGACGACGAGACAGGTTTTGCCCTCACGAAGGAGGATGCGGCGGAGTATGCGCGCAAGCACGGGCTCGTCTTCGTCGAGGGGCAGGATGTGCTGGACCGCTGGGAGTCCCAGAAGCCAGAGGTCTGACCTCCTCCCCCGCTCAAGCCTCGCGGTTCCTCCCTCCCGAAATGTTCCGGGAGGGCCTTTTTTGCACATCCCCGGAATGGTGTCGAAATATGTATGAGACTCCGCCGGGGTGCTGTACGGCGGCACCGTTCGTGCGTTTCCAAAATACTATATACAATTGTACGATATCATAAACGGATGAAAAGAGATGCCGTGGCATACTTGAATACGAAAAAGAAGGGGGATTTCACAGCACAAAAAAGTGAAGTCGAGAACTATTGTAAATACCGATTTCAGATTCTCAATATCTTCCATGACCACCGGGCAAATGCAACCCCTCCCGAGAAGCGGAAAGGCTTCACCGAGATGCTGGAATGTTGTGCCGCGAACAACTGTCCCGAGATCATCATCTATGATCTTGCTGATCTTGCCAGGGATATGGATCTCGGGCTTGCAGCCCTGAAAACCCTGAATGACCAGTATACGGTTTACTGCGTCAACAATGATTTCATCGGGTTCGGGGACGATCCGGGGCAGAGGAGGGAGGCCATCGGCAATTTCATCGCGTATATGGACCAGTACCGGGAGAGCGCCCGGAAGGTCGCCTCTCCTGTGGCAAAGAATGCGGAGAAAGGGGGCGGGCGGCCGATAGGAAGGCCGAGAGCACTCAACGAGGGTCAGGTCGAGGCCCTCCTCACGATACGACAGGCCGGGACGAGCATCGGCCAGATCTGCAGGATGTTCGACGTCAGCAGGAGCACGGTCAGCAAGATCCTGGCAAACTACCCCGAACTGAAGGGGGAGTGGAAGGGAACGCGGCAGGGGTCGACGGAAGGATCGATGGAGTGAGTCCCGGGATATAACCGCAGAAAAAGTTTTTGGAAGGTAAGGATCGCGGCCCTACAACTGCACCTGGGAGAGAGCGTCGTAGACGATCTTCCGGTAGACGTCGGGCTGCATCCCGTACTCCTCCTGGGCCCTCCGGGAGTCGTCGGTGGTCCCGAACGCATCCAGCCGGTCCAGGGTCTCGCGAGCGGTGTCAAGCACCCAGATGTCACGGGTCTCGTGGTCCACGACCGAGATCGACTCCACGCGGACCGAGACCAGGCAGGTCCCGTCCTGGGTCGTGTAGAGGTTCGGTTTCCCGACGACGGCGACGAAGGCAGGTGGCTCGATCCGGGCAAGCTGCTGCATCGCCTCGGGCTGGTATGACCCGGCCATGATGAAGAACGTCCCCGTCGGGTCAACCACCCGTCCGCGGTAGAAGATGTTCTGATCACCCTGCCGCTGTTTCTCCGTGAGGGTCCCGACGATGAAGATGCGGTTGCTCCGGATGCCGCTCGGGAGGAGGACATAGGTCGGGCTCTTCTCGTCCTCGCCCTCCTTGAACTGGACACGGGTCTCCCGGAGTTCGTTTGCAAAGACCCGCCGGGCCGGCTCGCGCTCGAATGCGCTCTGGGGTTTCATGCTGCCTCACCCCCGGCGCGATTCAGGAGGCCAGCCAGTTCCTCAGGCTTGAACGTGGTCGGGGTGCAGGAGTCGACGAGCAGTCTGCCACCGAACTCGCCCCCCGTGCAGGTGTAGTAGCGTCCGAGCACCGCGTTCCTGATGCGATAGAAGATCTCGTCCATACCAAGCGGGTTCGTCTCCGCGATCCCGACGGCCTCGTCGAGGGTGATCCCCGCGAGTCTCTCGACGACTTCGCGTTGCATCAGGATGTTCTTGGCCTGTATGCCGTCGTCCAGGACCGCCTTCAGGCGAAGGTCGTAGCGGAACTCAGGCTGGATCTCATGCACCGGGCAGTAGTTCTGCCGGGAGAGGGTCCGATTGCAGCCCTCGACCGGGCAGCGCTTGATCAGGCCCGAGCCGGGAGCGATATGGACAAGCGCACCCTGGATCTCGGTCTCGTTCCGTCCAACCTCGATGTCTCCCTCGTCGGATATGTACATCGCGGTGTTCAGGGAGAGGGAGAGTCTGCCGTTGTACTCGTCGACGGTGGCATAGAAGATATTGTACACTGCATCAAGTTCCAGTTTATCCTTCCCCTCTTCCTTCCAGATAACGAACTTGATGGTGCCGGTCTCGTCACCGAGGAGCCCCGTCTGGAGCATCCGGTCGTGGGAGACCTCCCAGTTCTGGATGACCTTGGCCCGCACACTCCCCACGCCGGGCTTCAGTTCCGCGATCGGCGTGATCGAGGGGAGGAGCGGTGCATCCTTCTCCATCCGGGCGATGGTGGTCCCCGAGTGAATCTTCAGGTTCGGTGCACCTTTGTACTCATCGACGACCGCGGACTCGATCCGGTACCAGTGGCCGTACTCCATCGCAGGGGGGTTCCCCCGGGCCCAGGCGACGAAGCGCATGGCGCCGCTCGAATCGGCGATGATCCCGTTCTGCGCGATCGAGGGTGAGAGTGACGGGGTCAATGCAACAATCTTTCCCTCGATCGTCACCCACTCGCCGGGGGCGATCTCGCTCATCTGCCGGAGTTCCGTGGAGGAACTTCCCCCTCCCCCGACCCCGGTAACGTTATACTCGCGGGCGAGATCACCTGTCACTGTCCGCTCGGCTTCGGCGGTGTTGACGCCGAACTCCTCAACAAGACGGCGGAGGCGTGATTCGATCTTCTGCCGATCGGGCTGTGCGCCTTTCGCTTCAAGTTTCCGGGAGATTCTTTCAGTTACCTCTGATAGGCTCATACATACATCTCCAGTCTATACTCTGACTCGTTGGGGTATTAAGCCTCGGCGCGCGGTGTGAAAGTGAAACCGTCTCCCTCATGGAAAAGCCCGCTGGCGCGGCCGATGGGCAAAGAGCGCGCTGTCGGCGGTCCAGTTCCCTCTTCCTTCTCATGTGTGCGGGG
>Ga0172377_10004112_pt1 | contig 14970 bp, 15 predicted proteins | sample Pumphouse3metaG_FD_119749 | JGI IMG/M metagenome (GOLD analysis project Ga0172377, IMG submission 119749) | Leachate microbial communities from a municipal landfill in Southern Ontario, Canada - Pumphouse #3 metaG | ecosystem: Engineered > Solid waste > Landfill > Unclassified | place: Canada... | reverse complement strand
CGTCGCCGCCATCGTCAAAATGGACGATGTAGGACTTTATCTGCTCCAGACGGCGAAAGAAGGGAAAAGAGGAGCCCTCAAACGCTTCGTCGGCAGTGCGTTACTCAGCTTCGCTCCGCGCCTGATGAAAACATTGACCCTCGTCGGAACGGCTGCTATGTTCTTAGTCGGCGGCGGTATTTTGGTCCACGGTCTCTCGTTTATCCATCATTGGATAGAAACCCTTACCCCTCTCGTCGAAAGTGTCCCTTTACTAGGGAATATATTGGGGTGGAGTCTTCCTTTTGTCGTCAATGCAATTGCAGGGGTGGTAATCGGAGGAATCGCCATGGCGGCGATCGGAATGCTCTTGATGGTTGTTAAAATCTTTCGACGCTGAATCGTTTATCCGCGCTATCAGAGCATTTCTCTGATAGTAGATTAGAAACGTTGCCCGATGGTGAACTCGAAATGGGCGATGTCATCATCTTTCTCATCCCCGATCGGGTTGGCAAATACGAGTTGCAACGGTCCTACCGGACTAAACCATTCCAATGCAATCCCGTAACCGCCCCGTTTGATTTCGCTCATACTGCTTTCACCGATCATCCCATAGTCGATAAATGCCGTTGCACGCATACGAGCTTCAGGAACTAACGGTACACTGAACTCAAGGTTATTCGAGAAGCTTTGAGTCCCCCCGATACGATACGGCGTTCCACTGGAGTTATATCCGTCCGTCGGAGAGATGGAGTAAGCCTGATACCCGCGAACCGAACCGATTCCCCCCATGTAGAATTTTTCGCCCAGCGGTAAATAGCCGTTTTTGCTTGCATAGTTAAAACGCGCTTTATACCGGAGAATGAGGTCGAAATCGGTCAATTTTTGAAGCCCTTGATACGCGGCGAAGCTGGTACGGCTTTTCCAGAAATCAGCATCACCGCCGAGGCCGGCGAGTTCGAAACTTTGGGATGCGACCATCCCTTCGCGAGGAACATAATAATCATCGGTATTGTCAAATGTTGCGGAAACGGAAACCGAACTTTTTGAATAGTTCTCATAGTAGCGCGGATCATAGTTGGTACTGTTGGTGTCAACATCGCTATAGTTGTTTTTAGAATAGTTGTATCCGACATAACCGCTCACGTAACGGCTGAATCGATGCCCGGTACCGAAACTGAGCCCCGTCGAATCGACGGTATAGCTGTCATACTCGGTAGCACTTTTATATATAGAAAAGTTTCCGCTGAAATCGCTGTCGTTAAGACGAGGATTGGAGATATTGAATGAGTAGTTGCTGGTACGTTGTGAACGTTCCAGATTCAATCCCACGTTGATCCCCGAACCGAAAATATTACGGTCACTGACGGCGACACTGAGGAGGATTCCTCCGAAACTTCCGTATCCCCCACCCAGTTGAATGTTACCGGTCGGAGCCTCTTTGGCTTGGACGATCAGATCCATCGTCTCATCGTCAATCCGCTTTTCTTCAATCGTATTGCTCTCAAAATATCCGGTACGGCCGATCGCATTACGGGAATCTTTCAAGTTGGTCACACTGTACAGATCACCCGGTGCCAAAAAGAGTTCGCGACGAACAACCCGATCGAGCGTACGGTTGTTTCCGGAAATGACAACATTGCGAATATGTACTTTTTTGCCCGGAATGATGCGGTAGACGACATCAACGCTTTTGTTGTCTTTGTCTTTTTTTAGATCGGGCTGAACCTGCACGTAGGCATATCCCAAATCGGCAATTTTCGTTTTGATACGGTCGGCATCGTCGCGGAACGTTTTGATGTTAAACGGTTTGTTTTTCTCAAGGGTAATAACGTCTAACAACGCCTGATCATCGATCACTTTCGTATCCTGAAAGACCAGAATATCGCTGACGCGGTAGACATCTCCTTCAAAAATATTGTATGACATCTCCGCTTCGTAATGATCGAAATCGACTTGCACGAACGGCTCGTCGATTTTAGCGTCCAAATACCCGCGCTGCATGTAAAAATCACGGATACGCAACGGATCGTACTGAAGTTCGGCGAGCTTCATTTTCCCGTCGTTTCTACCCCACATCCATCCCATAAACTCATGCTCTTTATTGGCAATCATGCTGTCAAAATCATCACTGTCGACCGCTTGCACTCCGGCGTAGTGAACTTTTTTAATGATGATCTCTTCCCCTTCGTTGACGACAAAGGTAACCTGCATACTGCCATTATCAAGTTTTTCGCTCTGAATTTCGACAACCGAATCGATCTTTCCGTCTTGACTCAATGCATCAATGATCCGTTTTTTAGCCGCTTCAAGCCGTTTTTCGTCGAATAAAGACCCTTTTTCGATTTGCAAAAGGGTCTTTTTCGCCTCTTCGTCGTTATCTTTATACCCTTTTAGCTCGATTTTGGAAATAATCGGTTTCTCTTTAAAATGAAACGTCACTTTTCCTTCATTTTCTTCAACCCAAATATCTTCGAAATATCCTTGATCAAAGAAATTTTTAATCGTCTTATCGACATCCGCAGAGTCTAACGGAGCTCCGATTTTGACCTCATTGAGCCGCTTAGCAACTGCCTCAGAAATATGAACCATTCCGTCATATTGGATCGATTGGACGTTTTGTGTAGAGGCGTGCAAAAGTGCACTTGCCACTACCAATGATAGGGTAATTGTTTTCAAGCCAAAATTCCGTTGCATTAAAATTGTCTCCTATTCTATCACTTCGATAATTAATGTTCCGTAAATTAAACTTAAAAGGGCTAAAATAACATCATTACACCTCATAGAGAGACAATTTATGCCCTAAGCGGCATAAAACGAAAGGGCTTTTATCCCCTTTCGCTTCCAAAATGGACCAGAAGGAATCGAATGCGCATCGGAATAGTTGGACTGGGATTGATGGGGGGATCTATGGCTTTGGCCCTCAAACATATCTCGTTTGTCACCTCTATTATCGGCACGGATCATAATGAAGAGCATCAGCGCATTGCGCTTCAACGTGGATTGGTACAGGCAATCGTTCCGTTCGAACAGCTCAAAGCCGAGTGCGACGTCATTTTCCTCTCCGTTCCGGTTGACGGCGTCATCGCCTTGCTCGAGGAATGTACCGATCTCTCCGGCACGGATAAGACCCTCATCGATCTTGGCAGTACGAAAGCACTCATCGTCGATGCGATCCCCCCCTCTATCCGTGAAAACTTTATCCCCGCCCACCCGATGACGGGAACGGAGCAGTTCGGTCCCAATGCCGCATTGGAAGGGCTGTATGCCGACAAGGTAGTCGTTTTATGTGATCTTGAGCACAGCGGTCATTCCCAAAGAGATACCGCTTTGCGCATTTTCCGCTCGATCGGTATGCAGGTGCATACGATGGGAGCGGCACAACATGACCGCCATGCCGCTTTTATCAGTCACATGCCCCACGTCATCTCATACGCTCTGGCCAATACCGTCTTGGCACAGGAGGAAAAAGAGAATATTCTAACCCTTGCAGCGGGGGGATTTCGTTCCATGAGCCGATTGGCGAAGAGTTCGCCGGCGATGTGGGAAGATATCTTTCGCCAAAATCGCGAAAACGTCCTCGAAGCGATCGAACTGTTCGAGACTGAACTGCATACGATCAAACAAGCTTTGCAGGAAAAAGATTATGTCGCTTTACGCAAAGAGATGAAAGAAGCCAACAAACTCTACGAGATTTTTTCCTAAGGTATCCGATACAAACGGGTCCGAAAAAGCGTCTCTGTCTTCAATCCGTGTGCAGATACTCTAGCGTGTTCTACCGAAACATGAGAAACGACACCTTCGATTTGGCGGCTCCCCTGTTTGGCCTCGATCTGTTTTTCAGTCATTACCAGATTCGACGCCGCACGCTCCGCCAATAATATATTATCCGTATAGACCCGGCGGTACCAATAACGGGCTGCTTCGTATTTTCCGGCATGGTAAAGCGCGTTAGCCAAGTTATAGCGTATTTCAGGAGAATCGTGCGACGATTGATACTCTTTGAAATAGGCCGCACTTTTATCATATTCTCCCCGTTCATAGGCAGCATACCCGTTTTGCAGTATCCTAAAATCCAATAATCCTGCATGTAGCGGGAGGTTAGGGAGTGTAAGCATCAGCAAAAAGGCCGTCAGCGGAACCGTACGCCGTTTGCTCATCGATGAAAGGGCGATCCAGATCAGCAACATCGCAAGGCCGAGGGGGTAGGGGAAAAGAGGAATATGGGCATACAGCATCCGGGCTCTTTTCTGCTCAGCTATCCGCGCATACACAATCTGCATTTTCTTTTCTCCATAGAAAACCGTTTTTTCCGTATCGGCAAAAGAGGGAGGAAATCCGATACAAATATGAAGAGACGAATCTTTGAGGGCATCCATTAACCCCGTGTCGATGGAAGCGGTCTTCAATATCTCAGGGTGGAGTCCCTGTACCAATCGGATCAGTATCCCCACATCGATGCTCGAGGGTGATATTCGGTACAAAGCGTCGCTTATTCCGACAATGGCGATCCGTTCTCCCTCCAATCTACGAATCAAATCAAGGGTTTCTTCCTTCTCTTTCTCAAAAGCTTCCGCCGATTTTTTCGAAAGATCCAAAACGATTAAAATATCGGCACGTCCCTCTTCCATATCCCCTTTAGGTATCATGACCGGTTGTGCCATCGCCGCTATCATCAGCAGAGATGCCAGCAGAAACAAGACGTTACGCCCTTTTAACCCCATAGTAATTTCAGGTGCGCGGAGTTTTCGGACGGTCTCGTCGCTAAAATAGTGATATTCCCGCGATTTTTGAGTCTGCCAAAAATAAAACAAAACTGCCATAGGGGGAATCATCCAGACGAAAAATTCCGGGTGAAGAAATGCAAAACTCATTTCAACCCCTTTTGATTGCGCCCGTACAAATATGCCAACATCGCTAAAAAAGCCAGAAAAAGGGGGTAGACATAATAAAAATCGAAGTAATGATGCGGAAATTCAACCCTGCGCAGTGCACCCGCAACATTCCATGCATGGTTGTCTGCAGGTGAAAAAAACACCCCTTCCACTCCCGAGGGGAGCATACCGACAAACGATTTTGGATATTCGGAAAGGATGATCGCGTATTTTTTTCCTTCCGCAGAGGTGGCGAAAAAGCGGCTGATCTCCTCCGCACTTATCGCCTCGCTTTCTTCTTGTCGCACTTGGCGCAACATCGATATGAGGACATCATGTTCATATGTCAGCGGAATAATGACATCGGCACCGCTGCGCACACCAAACCGATCATGCGGATGCTCCTGCACAAACAATGCGATCTTATCAACAAGAGAACGATTGATACTTGCCGTATCGATGAGGAAAAGAATGTCATCTCCATTCCCCTCGTATTCCACTTTTTTGTCTCGTACAGGGGACATCACAGCGACGATCAGAAGTGAGATCATCGCCCATTTGGCAATCCACAACCAAAGAGGATTTTTAACCCCTGATCCGCCGAACATTCCGATGCGGGGAAAATACAAAGGATTGGATCGCAAAGGGCACAACGCCTCGCACGCTAAAAAGAAAAAAAGTAAAAATCCCAACTTCGGAAATTGAAAATAAATCCCCTCAAACATCGATAATCTCAAGATACAGATGATAGTAGCCTATCGTCTCATCATCGATAGCATCCACATTCGGAGCGTATTTATATCGGCCCAGACGTTCAAACAGATTATGAAACGCCTTTTGCGTCCTTTCATTATCTGCGGAAAAATATCGTCCTAACGTACTGATCTCATACGCCGCCCGCTTCGGATCGGAGAAATCGACCGATTCGAGCCTCGCATACAATACCTTTCGCTCGCTCAAACGGCGTGTCTTCCATTTTTTCAACACCCAAAACATGAGACTGATTACTACGGCACTTCCCAGAACTACCGATCCGATAAACAGGTAAATCGAATAATCGTGTACTTCCGCCAGCGGTGCGATGTCGTTGACCGGAATGTCTGCCATTTCGTTCATATACGCCCCTCAAACAAACGGCGCAGCGTTACCGAAGCGGAAGCATCGGTATAGAGTTTTGCCGATCGGACGCCGTCACGCCGAAATCGATCAAAAAGAGCCACATCATGTTCCCGCACTTTTTCACGGTATCTGCCTACACTCCGTACATTGAAATCCCCTTCGAGCACCGCGCCGCTCTCAGGATCGACCAATGCACTGAAGCCCAACGGTTCGGGGGATTCTTCAAACCGGTCTCTCACCACAATGGCAACGACCTCATGTTTTTTTGCCAACAAACGTAAATCGGGTATCTCGAAAAAATCGCCCAAAACAATAATCAAAGAACGCCGTTTCAACCGCCTATACAAAGTCGTCGCCATCGCATTATAGTCGGCTCGACGGTTCAGCAGCTCCGCTTCCATGATCCCCTCTACGCTTTGCGCCACGGCGAACCGTTTTTTACTTGCCCGGACTTCATCCCGCAGCGTTTCAGAAAAATTGATATGGGTAAAAAGGTCACCGTTGGCCAATGCCGAATAGCCGATCAGGGCAACCGCTTCGGCCAAAGCATCAATTTTAAATCGTTCGCGCCCGAAATGAAGCCCTCCGCCCAGCATCCCTACCGTCACAACACTGAGTTCCCGTTCTTCACGAAAGACTTTGATATAGGGACGCTGCATCTTGGCCGTGATATTCCAGTCGATGTGGCGCGTATCGTCTCCCGCTATGTATTCGCGCAGTTCGATGAAATCGTACCCCTCCCCCCGAAACAGCGAAGGATTGTTGCCGATCCGATCCGCAATGATCTGCCGACGGGCTTTTAACAATATATGACGACTGTTTTTCATATATTCCCTTATTCTGCCTCGAACGAGACAAGCTTCCGTGCCTCTAGCGCAGGCACACGGTATTCGAACATGATTTTACGGAATCGGTACCGCTTTTACGATCTGTTCGATCAAATCGTCGATCTCGATCCCCTCCGCTTCGGCTTCATAAGTCAGTACGATCCGATGGCGCATCAACTCCTTGACAATCGATGCGATATCGCCCGGAGTGACGAAATCCTTGCCGCGTAAAAAAGCGACGGCACGTACCGCTTTGAACATATCGATACTGACACGCGGACTGGCACCGAACTGCAGATATTTACGGATCGATCCCAGAGCGTATTTTTCAGGCTCCCGGGTCGCACTGACCAAAGCGATCATATAACGTTCAACCTCTTCGTCGATATGGACTTTTTTCACCGCCGCTTTGAGGGTATTCAAAAGATCGGGAGTGATCACCGCATTAATCGCTTCGGCGGATGAAGAGGCAACTCTGCGGGCGATGGAGAGTTCTTCTTCCGGAGTGTTGTAGCCCACCTTGATTTTCAACATGAAACGATCCAGCTGTGCTTCGGGGAGCGGGTAAACCCCTTCGTTCTCAATGGGATTTTGGGTCGCCATGACCAAAAACGGCGGAGAGAGTCTAAAACTTTCATCCCCCAATGTCACTTGCCGTTCCTGCATCACTTCAAGCAATGCGGATTGCACTTTTGCCGGAGCCCGGTTGATCTCATCGGCCAGGAGGAGATTGGTAAAAATCGGCCCTTTTTTGATTTTGAACCCGTTGTTTTGAGGATCGTATACCTCAGCACCCAGAATATCGCTCGGGAGAAGATCGGGGGTAAACTGCACCCTTTTAAATTCAAGCCCGAGGGTTTGCGACAACGCTTTGACCGTTGTTGTTTTCGCCAGTCCCGGAATCCCCTCGATCAGTATATGCCCCTCACACAAAAGCCCGATCAGCAATCCGTCAATCATTTTTTCCTGACCGACGACGACTTTGGCGACTTCGGCACGTATGCGATTAATAGTCTCTATCATTCATCCACCTTTTTATCTAGTGTGAGTTTATCCAGTTTCTTTTTAGCTTCTCTTAATCCGATCTCTCCCGATTCGAGCCGACTAACGATGTTATCATAACGTTTGTCCCCATCCAACGCCAATAACATCACCAGTTCTTTGGAAGATCGGGCTCTCTCCCAGAAACGTTTGGTTTTTCGTCGGGGGCGATATTTCCACACCCTGCGAAGCACTTCTCCCGCTGCAGCTCCAAAAGCGATGAGTCCGGCATACAGCGCATACCGCCGAAGAGTCGCGGTATTGGTCAGGTCGGGCGCATCCAAAAGGGAGGATACGTCATACCCTTCCTCCACTTCGACGGGGATAGGAGCCGTTGTCAGATGGCTATAGCGGTTATGTTCCGTGTCAAACAGATTCAAACTCACCGGAGGGATAACATACGGTTTGTCAGAGACCAGTGCAAACTCTTGGCGGACCTCTCCGCTATCTCCTTCCGACGTAGCCGAGAGTTGTTTTTGCGGTGATTCGGAGAAGACTTTTACTCCGCTAATATTGAATTCAATCGGAGTGAATTTTTCCAGATTCCCCGTTCCTTTGAGAATAATACTCAAATGGAGCGGTTCATGGGCGCGTACGCGCGTTTTGTCCGCCGAAATTTCCAACGTCATCTTCCCCGTCAATGCGGCATCGTTGGGTTTGGATTCAAACGAAAAAGTGGGAAGGGTTATGTTCGTCGTCACAATATCGATTTTACTCACGTTATCGCGTCCCAAATGGGCATTATAGTCGACGGCCCCCGCCGGAACATACTCCACGACGCCTTCCATAGCGACCGGTATCGTTCCGCTTTGCTTAGGGGTGAGTACCAAATCGAACGTGTCGATCCGTTTCCCCTTTACTACCCGGTTTTGCTCGCGAAGAATCGTCAGTTTATACGATGCCGAGTCCACCGGATGGAGTTTGATCGCATAATCGGCCGCACTTTCGTCAAAACGGCACTCATAGCGTACCAATGCGCTCTGATCCACCCGTAAGGTTTGGGGAGAGCGAAGCAGCTGCCAATGATACGTCACGCTCCATCCGCATGTCGGAAGCGCGATCATAGCGATTAAAAGATTACCAAGGCTTCGTTTCATGGATGCTCCGTTGATTGATCAGTTCGTATTGGCGGGAACTGAGTTTGGCTTTGCCCTGCGACATCGACAACCGGGGGTCGCTTTGCACTTTTTTCCCTTCGTCTCCTCCGCCGCCGGAGGCACTATCCGTTTTCATATTCGATCCCCCGCCCTCTTTGGCACTTTTTTTCGCCCCCGTCGGCTTGTTCTCTTCCGCGGCGAAACGGTCTTTTTTCTCTTTACGGACACTCAGAGTCTGCTGTTCGGGTGTCTGAGCGATTGCCCGTAAATTCTGGTCGGCCGCTTTGGTGTAACGGAGACTCAACGATTTCAACAGCGCCTCCCGCGCTTCGCCAAACTCCTGAAGCCGTATATGGCAATTGCCCATATTGTAAAAGATATTGGCTTTAAACGCGGCGCGGTCGGTTCGGATGGAGTGATACAGCATCAGCGCTTCCTGGTATTTTCCCGCTTTATACAGCGCATTGGCACGGTTATATCGCGCATAGATCGAATCGACTCGGGCATATAGCTCGGCAGAGCGTTCAAAAGAGCCCTGATCGTAATTGCTCTTTGCAAAATAGAGATTAGCAAAATCGATCATTCCTCCCTGAGACGATACCCCTGCCAATGCCATCAGCCAAATGATCCGCGTGCGGATTTTCGATCCTAGCGTAGTGAATACACTGATAAAAACCGCCAATGCCAACCCCAGCGGAAGATAAAACCACTCCTGATAACGCATCAGCGACGTACTTCCCGTAAAATCCTCATTTCTTCGTTCATTGATAAGATCAAGAACCGCTGCGGTATCCGTCCCCCGGATCATTTTGCCTTGATGTACGATCTCTTCGATCACATCGTTACGGGCACTGAGCACGATATGTCCCGCGTCGTCTTTCAACACGACTCCCTCTTCCGTTCCCGGTAGAGTACTCCCTTCCCGTGATGCCAGCATCACTACACTCAGCGATAAATCATTGGCACGGACAAACTCCTCTTCATTGGCATACGAGCTTTCATCGCCTCCGTCGGTGAGTAAAATGACGACGGGATGAGCGGCATGAGACATTTTGCGCGCCAGTTCCAACGCACTCATGATATTGGTCCCTTTGGTCATGATCTGCGATTCATCCAATCCGTTAAAAAGGTGCTCCAGCAACTCCTTGTCTTTCGTAAGAGGGGAAAGAACGATCGCATTGGTGGTAAATCCGATCACGCCGAAACGGTCGATTTGATCTTTACGGACGATCTCGGTCAGTATCCGCTTCGCCGCTTCCAGACGGCTGGGGACGATATCCGTCGCCCGCATCGAATACGACAAGTCCACCGCCAAAACCACATCCGAGCCCTTTTGTTCCACATTCATCGGCTTTTGAACGACTACAGGACGGGCCAGTGCCAAGATCAGAAGTGCGATCGTTGCCAAAAGCCCTTGTTGCAGCTGCCATTCTCTTCTCCTTGCGATCCACACATACACAATAACACCGAGATACGCCAAAAACCAAAGAGGCGAGAGAAAACTCATACAGCGATCCTTCTACGCCACATCAGCCATACTGCGATCAACAACGCACCGGCAGTAAACCACTGATAATAGTGTTCGAAAAAGGTGTGCTGCTCACTTTTGATGGAAGATTTCTCAAGCGTATCGATCTGTGCATACACCGCTTTGAGTTCCTCTTCATTGGTTGCAGCGAAAAACCGTCCGCCACCCTCTTCCGCCAGCTTTTTTAGGAGAGCATTGTCAAACTCTCCGGGTTTACCGATTCCGATCGTATAGAGCTTTATCCCCTCTTTTCGAACTTGTTCCATCGCCTCTTTGGGCGAGATGGAACCGCTGTTGTGCTCACCGTCGGTGAGAAGGATAATCACTTTAGAACGGGCTTTTGAATCGCGCAGGGCATGTACGCTCATCGCGATCCCCTCTCCGATCGCCGTATTTTGTCCCGCCATTCCCTGTGAAAGATATCCGATCATTTCGACGATAATCTCTTTCTCATACGTGACCGGGGATGCGATAAAAGCGAAATCCCCGAACATCACGACACCCACGTTATCTTCGATCCGCTTCATCACAAAATCGCCGGCGATCTTTTGGACGATCTCAAACCGGCTTTTACGACCGTTTTCATCGTTCCCGAATCCCGATGCGTTCATCGATCCGCTTCCGTCGATGGAGAGGACGATATCGATCCCGTTTCGGTTTCGCGGATCGGAATAATCGACACTGACCGGTGTCGCCAATCCCCCGACCATCAGAATGACCGCCAGACTCTTTAATACCCATTCGAGGTTTTGCCATCGTCCTACATTACCGAACAAGTAGAGATGGGGAAAATAGCGCGGATGGACGATCACCTTGCACCGATACAGGCAATACAACAGCGGCGGCAAGGCTAAAAAGAGCCATGGAAAATCAAACGACCATACATTCATACGGAAATTATAACCTTTTTAACGGCAGGTCATATCCGCATCGAAAATCGCTTCTTCTTTTTGGGCATACGCACATTGCCAACGGCTCATGATAGTATCCGAGAAAAAAGTCTGCCATAAGATCGCCCCTTTAAGTATCGCGCTGTAAAGGTCGGTTCGGATAAATTTCGCATCCCCCAGTTCGGCATCGGTAAAATCGGTTTGTACCAAAATGGCATCGGTAAAATCGGCTTTCCAACTTTTCGTTCCCCGCATATCGGCGAAACTCAAGTCACTGTGGTCGAGATGGACCCCTTTAAAATTGGCGCCATGGGCGTGAAGGCGGGTAAGATTGGCATGAGCCATCGTCCCTTTCCAGAAAATCGCCCCTTGTGCATTCGCGTCACTGAGATTGCATCCGCTAAAATCGGCCATTTCAAATACGCTGCCGCTCAAATCGGCATTGCGCAGATCGCTATCGTGGAAATCGGCACCGCTGAAATCGTTATCGCGTAAATTGGCTCCGCGCAGGTCGCAACCGATGCACTCTTTTTCTTCCAACGCCTTTTTAAGATGCGACGGATCGTATGCAAACAGTGACATCCATCCGGCCATCATTATCAACACTGCTTTGTTTCTCATTATTTTTCCCGTATCCGATGAAGGTCCTGTAAAAACGGCTCGGATCGTTTGCCTCCGACGATCGTCTCTTTCTTGTTCCCCTCTTTATCGATAAAAAACATAGTCGGGATGCCGAAGAAATCATACCCCTCAGGCAGCGGATCTTTTCGGACATTTTTTTCGATCACGACAAAATTCTGATGCAGATATGCGCCCACATTTTTATCCAGAAATACTTTACGTTTCATATAGGCACATTCAGGGCAATCGTCTGTCGTATAGATCATAAGAACCATTTTAGGCTCTGAGCCCATAGACGCAACCGCCGCTTTAAACTGAGTGTCGTTTTGAATGCTCCCCGCATACAGATGCGATGCCAATATGGCGATCATCGATAATAATGTTCGTATCATGATACCTCCCGTTCCTCAATTCATAACAATAATATCATTATATGCCATTCTTTTTTATACTTTTAATATCAGGTTTTTCCTTTTTTATGCCGATACATTGCTTTATCCGCTAGTTCTATCACCTGAAGGACTTCAGCATTAGGACTAAAAGAAGCCATTCCAAACGCAAAATCAATATTAAATGAATATTCTCCAATCATGAAGCGAATTTTTTGAAAATATCTTAATATTAATTCCATTTTTTCTTTTACATCTAGCAATGGAAGAGATTGATCAAATATAACAATAAATTCATCTCCACCGTAACGAACTACACGTCCTCCAGTTTCACGCAGTTTCTTAGCGACTGACGATAATACCTGATCCCCAATAACATGACCATAAGTATCATTAATTTTTTTAAATTTATTAAGATCAATCATTACCAATGTTCCGCTATCACGAAGACGAAGTCTAGATAAATCAAGAAGTTCATCTTCAAACCATTTACGATTATAGCTTTGTGTCAAAGAGTCTTCGTATATTATTTTTCGAAGTTCTTGAAGTTCTTCTTGCAGTCGTTCAGTTTTCAACACCGTTTGTTCCAAAAGCTCTACATCTCCATGTTTCATTGCATGGATAGCAACGGTTGTACATTCCGAAAATGTGGTGATATGACGAACTATTTTTTCATCAAGCATTTCATGAGACAAAAGTTGATCGGATTGGAGATTAATCTCATACGAATGCGCAATTTCTGAATATATTTCGTTATATTGTATTGGAAAAACTATACTAATAGGTTCAATTCTTTTCTTGACTTCATTCGTAATTCGTGAATGTTTTTCAACTAAATTTTTCATCTTATCCTTAATTCCCAGCAATCAAAATTATCGTATCAAATACATCAACATTACTTTAACAAACATCTATATGACTTGTTATAACAAGTTGAATAAAAAATTCTATCCTAATAAACTTCACAACTTCTTATGACAAGTTGGGCACATGAACGATATTATCAATTTACCTCATGACTTCATTGACAAAACATATATCGAAATTGGTGAAAACGTCAAAAGAATTCGTATGGAAAAAGGAGTTAGTCAGCTCAAACTAGCCCAAGCTATAGGACACAAATCCCTTTCTATTATCTCTCTTGCAGAAATTTATCACAACAAACAGCATTTTAATATTGAACATTTAGTCAAAATTGCTTATGTTTTAGATGTAAATATATGTGATTTTTTACCTAAATCCGGACATAACGGCTTAGAGTAATGTTGTCCATCAAAATATGAGAAAGAAGAGCAGTTAGAATACTATTATCCGAAAGAAGTCTCCTTCGGATAGAAATCAGAATTTACTTTTTAAACATCTCGTAGCGGTACTGCGTCATTGGGGTATCTTCACGGTTACCCCACTCTTTCATCGAAGCATCATACAATCTAACATTTTTGTATCCAAGAACACCGCTGAGGACGAAATAGTTAAACGACGTTTCTAACCCTCCAGTACAATAAACAAGCACCTCTTTGTTTTTATCCAGTCTATATCCCTCTTTGAAAATGCTTTCCAGCATCGCTTTAGATTTGAGATAATACCCCTTATCCACAGAATAGTTCCATGAGTAACTCATACCGCCTTTGATATGACCGTTTCGTTTAACTGTCGGAGTCGGAGTGATGCCCAAATACATATCACTAGGACGTGCATCGATCATCGGGAGTTTTCCAAGATGGGTTTTTACATAAGTAATGTCAGCGATTTTGGCAGAGTCAATTTTGGCTTTAAATGCAGTCTGCTCTATAGAAGGTTCGACCTGAGTAAGCTCTAAATTAGCATTTTTCCATGCTTTAATACCGCCATCGAGCAACGCGACGTTTTTAATTCCGTGATAATTAAGGGCCCAATAAATATAGCTGGTTTTTAGGAGGTCTTTGGGATCATTGATAGGTGCGTAAAGAACAACATCCATTTTTTCACCGATCCCTAAAACACTAATCTCTTTTTCAATCTCGGCAACTGGACGGATAGAAAGGAATGTACCGTTATCAAAGCGCCATTTATCAATGGTGGTATGGGCTGCATTTGGTATATGTTCCAAACTATATAAATCTCCATCTGATACTTCTACAATTCGAAGATTTGCATCATTTTTATGTTCATTTAACCATTGTGCTGTAACAATCGGTTCAATAGCTAAAACGGATGTGATAACACTAAGCAGAACAATAAAAAACTTCATGATTTTCCTTTGATAACAATTTCGGCAATCATAGAAAGTTTTAACTTAAATGATATTTTTTTTCCTTTACTAATTTTTTTCCTAAAATATCGCAAATTGCAACAAAACTTCAAATCAATTAAAAATCGGACAAATACTATTGACAAAAAAGGTTCTAACCGCTATAATTCCCGTCCATAAATTGTGCTGGAACAGTTTATTGTTTTTCAACGTCTCGTTAGCTCAGCCGGTAGAGCATCTCACTTTTAATGAGGGGGTCGATGGTTCGAATCCATCACGGGACACCACTTATCAGCCGCTTTACGTGGCCCCATCATCTAATGGTTAGGATTCCAGATTTTCATTCTGGCCATAGGGGTTCGAATCCCCTTGGGG
>Ga0172377_10004110_pt1 | contig 14974 bp, 14 predicted proteins | sample Pumphouse3metaG_FD_119749 | JGI IMG/M metagenome (GOLD analysis project Ga0172377, IMG submission 119749) | Leachate microbial communities from a municipal landfill in Southern Ontario, Canada - Pumphouse #3 metaG | ecosystem: Engineered > Solid waste > Landfill > Unclassified | place: Canada... | reverse complement strand
TGATCCCCACTTTGTTGGGACCTCCTGTTGTCGGAATATTTTTTACATATCTTCTGTATGGTCGGGAAGGACTTCGTTCTTTATTGGCAAGATTCCTCAGATGGAAAGTGCCTGTAAAATGGTACCTTCTTGCTCTGTTTTTTGTCCCGGTGACATTATCCCTGATACTCTTTATACTGTCATGCTTTTCCCCTGCCTATTATCCCAAGATATTTTCACAACCGGATAAAATAAACTTTGTCATCACAGGTGTTTTAACCGGTTTATTCGGAGGAGGGCTTTTTGAGGAAATCGGATGGACGGGATTTGCCACACCCGAGTTACGAAAACGATTTGGTGTAGTGAAAACCGGTTTGATCCTGGGTTTTTTCTGGGGATTATGGCACTTTCTTCCCGTATACTGGGGAAGCGGAAATGTAAACGGGGAACTGGACTGGTCGCTATTTCTTCCGGGACTGTTTTGTCATTACACAGTACTGGTCCCTTATAGGGTTCTCCTGGTATGGTTACATGAGCAAACCAAAAGCCTGCCCCCGGTCATATTGATGCATGCCAGCCTAACGGCATTCATTCTCTTTATACTGAACCTGACAGAAGGGGGACTGCCCTTGTTTGTTTATTATACAAGCTTTTCGGTAATTTTGTGGGTGCTGGTGATTTGGGTGCGTCGGACACATTGTTCTTCTCCCTCAAAATGAGGGAGTTACGCAAATCGTACCCCTGGGGGTATGATTTGCGTAACAGGCTGTAAAACAGCCAAAAGAACAAAGTGTCCGACGGACCCTAAAAATATTATTATTATGAAAATTCTATCTTCATGCGGCCTGCTGTGTAATGAATGCGAATTCTACAGCAAGCAATGCGCCGGTTGTTACCGGGTAAATGGCGCTCCTTTTTGGGCGGCCGAACACACTGCAGAGGGAATATGCCCTTTGTTTAAATGTGCCGTTGTGGACAAAAAGTATAACGGCTGCGGACAATGTCCCAATCTGCCCTGCGAATTGTTCGTTCGTATGCAGGACCCCAACAGTACGGACGAGGAACACCAGAAGTCACTCAAAGAAAGGGTGGCCAGGCTCAAAGGACTCGCGAACGCATGAAAAATTTTTGGCGCACTAAGGTTCCACCTTCTATCATTCTGATTGTAATGACGTTGTCCTGCAGTACAGTAAAAAAGGAGGGTGCCGGTTATACCCCGCAGGAGGCGGGGCGGTTGGTGATAGAGGAGTTGCTCTCACGGCCGGAGTTCATGATGTTATTGTATCAGGAGCAGGGAATGGATCAGGAGTCTGGAAAGAAAGAAAATTCGCTGGTCTTTGGCATTCATTATGCCGAGGCTTGTGCGGGGTTTGGGGCGGTGCGGTTGGCGGGCGCGCTGAAGGACTCGGCGTTGATTGAAAGGCTTGCGCAAAGGTATGCGGTGGAGCGGACAGATACCGTGCCCAACTCGGCAAATCACGTGGATGTGAATGTTTACGGCATTCTGCCGCTGGAGCTGTACCGGGCGGGGATGGGAGAGGTGTTTGGGGAGCAAGAAGCGGGGAATGCGTTAGGAGAGCAGGGGACAGGGGATGTGTACCGGGCGGGGATGTGGGAGGCGTTTCGGGAGCAGGGATTACGGTATGCAGATGGGCAGTGGGAGGATCTGTTGCCGGACGGGATGACGCGCCAGGTGCGTTATTGGATTGACGATATCTGGATGATCGCCTCGCTGCAGATCCAGGCGTTCCGGGTGACCGGCCAAGCGGAGTATTTGCACCGGACGGCCCGGGTTGTGGCTGCTTACCTGGAAAAATTGCAGCAGCCCAATGGCCTGTTTTACCACGGCACCGAAGGTCCTTTTTTCTGGGGCAGGGGGAACGGATGGGTGGCCTCGGGACTTGCCGAGTTGTTGACAGAGCTGCCACAAAGCGATCCGCATTACCCTGCCATCCTTGCCGGGTACCGTGCCATGATGGAGGCATTGTTGCAGCACCAGGGGGAAGACGGGCTTTGGGGTCAGCTCATAGATCACCCGGAGTCCTTCAGGGAAACCTCGGGCAGTGCCATGTTCGGCTATGCCATGCAGGTTGGGGTGAAGCAGGGATTGCTGCCCCAGCGGCCATACGGCAAGGCGGTTAAGCGGGCGTGGAAAGGGCTCGGCAATTTTCTGAATGAGGATGGAATTTTGCGGGAGGTATGCGTGGGTACCGGCCAAAGTACTGATATTAATCACTACCTTACACGTCCCCGCGTGGCGGGTGACCTGCACGGGCAGGCTCCCTTGCTGTGGTTTGCATATAGTTTATTGACACCATGAGATCATTTTTCTATTTACCCATCTTGTTGCTTCTGGCCGGTTGCGGCCCGGAAAACTATAAATTCAACATTATTGTTACCGAAGTGGCGGTGAACCTGGGTGATTTGAACTCGGCGTATGACGATTTCAACTCCAACCTGCCTTACCCGGCGGAGAGATCCGAGATTTGGTTCTCATCGAACAGGAACTCCCTTGGAGGAGAATTCGACATAGTAGGCGGCTGGTTGGATTTTTCATACCACGAAGACCACAACATCCTGGAACTGAATACAGGGGACGAAGAATACACATCCCCGGCCTTGCTGCCCAAGGTGAATTCCACGCACAACGAGCTGGGACCGTTCAGCTTTCTGACCGGGGAGGATATGCTGTTCCTGTACGCAACAGATCCGGGGGATGTCTATGAGATCCGTTTTGCGGAGCTTACCCGTTGGAATTATGGATCCGGGCAAACGGTCAGCGATCCGGTGGCGGTTGCAGGTCTGAATCAGGGTGGTGATAACCTGTATCCATACATAGATGAAGGAAACCGGAAGATTTATTTTTGCAGCAACCGGGACGGCTTGTCTTTCAACATCTATTCGGCACAATACAATTCAATCATTTCAAAGGAATCGCTTTTGGACGGGGACATTGTGGAAATCACCAAAGAAGAAATCCTTTCGGGCACATTCGATGACAAATGTCCTTATATGTACGGGGATTTTATGGTGTTTGCTTCCAACAGGGACGGCAATTACGATCTGTGGTACGCCCAGAAGTACAACGACACCTGGCTGGATCCCATAAAACTGGGTCCAAACATCAACACCCCGTATAACGAGTTCCGGCCCGTATTGTTCCAGGTCCTGGGAATGGATCTGATGGTGTTTTCCTCTGACCGCCCCGGCGGCAAAGGCGGGTATGACCTGTATATAGTTAAGATCGGGAATTACTTAAATTGAAAAGGGAATCAACTATGAATCAGAAGATATATGATCTGGCAAAAATGATTGACCATTCTATCCTTCATCCTACAATGACAGATGATGATCTGCGAAGGGAATGTGAAGTCGCAATAAAATATAATGTTGCATCGGTTTGTGTCAAACCCTATGCCGTTAAGACAGCCGCTGAATTGTTAAAAAATACCGATGTGCTGGTAGGTTGTGTGATTGGTTTTCCTGCCGGGAATTCTGCAATCGAAGTTAAGGTTTATGAAGCGATAAGAGCCTGCAAAGACGGGGCTGTAGAAATTGATATGGTAATTAATATTGGTAAAGCTTTACAGGGAGATTGGGATTATATTGAAAACGAAATGAAAGCGGTAACTGATGCCTGTCATCAGAATGGGGCCATTGTAAAAGTAATTTTTGAAACAGATTACGTTACCAAAAAAGAAGACATTATACAATTGTGCAAAATCTCTACAAAAGCCGAAGCCGATTTCGTAAAAACTTCAACAGGTTTTGGATTCATAAAAGGCAATGACGGCAAGTATTCTTACACGGGGGCTACCATTCCTAATCTGGAATTGATGCGGAAAAGCGTTGGACCGGATGTTAAGGTCAAAGCTGCAGGAGGTGTCAGAACATTGGATGCATTACTTGCTGTCCAAAAAGCAGGTTGTTCACGTTGCGGGGCTACTGCAACAAAAGCCATTATGGAAGAAGCCATTAAACGGTTTCTTCTGGGTTTATGATAGTGATTTCAATAACGAAATCAATTATCAGGGTTGCTGTTCTTTTTTGAGCCGATTTGTCATTTATCTCTTTCTGGGAGGAAAATAGTTGTAAAGCACATTCTCTACATGCCATAGCATGGGGCTCACATCTTTCCCATCTTCAGAAATATTTGTAAATACTATGAAAGCAGGTTCTCCGTTAAGGATGTCTTTTATAGTGGTTTCATTTCCATCCTTTGTTAGCAAAGTGAAATCAGGCAGCATCATGCCTTCAATTTTGCCTTTATCCCAACCTTTAAATGTTGGTTCTTCTCCCGGTGTATATGTTTTGTCATCATCTTTCTTAGCACTTTTCCCTTTAATGACATAATCTTTCAGATAATCATCCATGGGTTTTGATCCTCCTATCGTGCCTTTTTTGTCGGCAACGGTCAGGATGGTCCAGTTCATTTCATCCATATTGTCGTTGTGTTCTGCCAATGCATTGTTGAATCCACGGATATACACAATAACACCTTCTTTATCAACTACCATTCCGGTTATCCCGTCTTTCATTGGAATTGGTTTCACATTGTGTAGCCTTACCAGGAAATCGGGCATTTCTTCCGGTGTGTAATAAAAATTAAGTTGCGGATACTCAGATTCGTCAAATGCCTGAACCGGAGAGTTGGTGACAATAACAATAGTCTTGTCCGGAGCGTTTTTGTACTTTTTGGGCATTTTTTTCTGCGCATCCATAGTTAAAGGAAAAATTAGCAGGGCAGCTAAAACAATGGCTGCAATAGATCTTGGGGAGAAACTCATGATTCTAAATATTAGTTTTTAAAATGTAAAGATAGAATTTTTTTAATTTTTTATTATTTGCCTGACCCACGGCTGAGTGCATCAGATGTGCGAGGCAAATTCTCCCGGTGTTTTTCCTGTCATTTGTTTAAATACCCTGTAAAAAGTAGAGCGGGATTTAAAACCTGCCTGTTCAACGATGGCATCAATTACATAATTTGATGGCATTTTGGCTAATAAGATTTTGCTTTCTTCTATCCGGTAAGAATTGATGAAGTCGTAGAAATTAGCGTATCCTGCTTCTTTAATCATTTGTGTGAGTTTATTCTTGGATATGCCCAGTTTTCGTGCCATTTCATCCAGGGAAATATCAGGCTTTAAAAATATCTTTTCTGATTTGAAACGATCAATAATCTGTTTTCTTTCTTCGTCCTGCAGGACTGCAGGTGTATCGTAGGTATTATGAAAAATGGGTGCAAGGTCTTTTTGGGTGGTTGCATGAATAATGAAAAAGAAAGCATAAACGATTTGGAAAGAAAATGCTGCCGGAAACATGAATGGGAAATTGTAGATGCCCAGCAGTCCGAATCCTTCGAAAAATGCCTGCAATAAGATCATTACAATAACCCATTTGATCCATAACGCATTGTAGTACCATATCAAAGAGTAATTCTCTTTTATTACACGTACGTATTTTTTGTAAAGGATAACGATCCATGCCGAGTAGAGGATTGCCTGACCAAAGGATATGATCCGGCTGGTAACGGCCAGGATATTGTGATGCAGATTGTTTTCCCATACCATTTTCACAGTGGATTGAAGTGTTTCATTCTGCTGACCCACAATCTCATGGGCATGACCCGGAACTACTATCAGGGTAAGGATAATACTTAATGCAGCCGGCAGGAAATGCCACAAGTCACTTATAGTCAAGTTTTTACTGTTTTCTGAAAGCTTTCTTAGATACAAATAGGTAAGGGGGAGAATAGAGACTTTTATAGTACCGGTTAAATAGGCGTTCCAGGATATGTCAATGTTAAACATCAGAAGTGCCGGTCCAAGGGCAAGGATGGCTTTTAGAAGAAGTGCCCAGGCTATGTAAGCCACTTCTTTTCTGTGGAAAATCCTCCTTATCAGAAAAAGAAAAATGGCAAAGGTCAGATGAACCACCAATAAAGTTGCGAAAAAGAAAGCAGCTTTCGAATTCATTTATACATGTTATAACAACAAAAATAGAACAATCCGCCGGGTAATACAAATGGGAACCTGTCCCATATAATTGAAGTCAATGGGACACATTTTCCATTTAGTGGGACATTAAAATGTTGAATAAGACAGGAAGCCTGTCCATCTTTGAAAGCTCAAAAAATCATTTATAACAATATAATGAAAAATCACTTTACTTCTAAAGCCGTTATGGTATTTGTCCTGGCATCCTTGTCTACGGTTTTGTCCGGATGCATTATGGACGCTATTGTTCCGGAAGTCACACCGGTAGATTACAGTAAGAATGAAAACTGGATATCTATACCTGCGCTGGACAAAAACGTAGATGTTTTCTATGTATATCCTACCGTAAGCAGTAATGAATCCGGGGCCATGGATATTACAGACCCTGCAGAACGGTCACTGGCTATTGGGATCTACAATGCACAGGCCAGTGTATTCAGGGGTGCCGCTAATATTTTTGCGCCTTATTACAGGCAGATGTCCACAAAAGTTGATATGTCACAAGGAGGACTGGCAACCGATACAGACGAATTCAAGCAGGGAGCCGCAGATGTTATGGCTGCTTTTGATTATTACATAGCGTATTTGAATAACGGCAGGCCGTTTATAATCGCAGGGCACAGCCAGGGGACAATGGCTTTAATTGAATTGATCAAAAATCGCTTTGGCAACAATCCTCAACTACGTGACCGCCTGGTAGCTGCATATCTGATTGGGTATACAGTGACAGATGCCGACCTTTTTGCCGCCGGTTTGCCGGCCGCACAAAATGCGACGGATGTAGGTGTTGTAATAACATACAATACACAATCGGTCACTTCAGAGGGAGGTCCCATGTTGATGGAAGGCGCTCATTGCATCAATCCGCTTAATTGGAGAACGGATGATACCCCGGCACCGGCATCTGAGAATATGGGTGCCGTATTTTTCAACGATGAAACAGGAAACTTTGTCCGTGAAGAAGCCAATTATTGCGGAGCCCAAATAGATCTTACAAACGGGGCGTTAACTACAACGATCCCTGCAGGGGAAAGCCTGGTAATTGGGCCATATGAAGAAGGTGTTTACCATCGTTTTGATTATTCATTCTGGTACAGGAATCTGCAGCAAAACATCATCGACCGGATAGCATCTTATTATAATTAATGACTGAAGGATTATACAATCTAAAAGCATTGCTTTGTATGATGTTGTATTTTTATTCATCGGATATGATCGTTCGTGAGATCGAAAAGCTTGAAATCCCCTTGCTGGAGGAATTCCTGTACCAGGCGGTTTTTATTCCTGAAGGAAAGGAAAGGCCCGGAAGGGATATTTTAAAATTGCCTGAATTACAGTGTTATATCAAAGATTTTGGGAAAGAAACAGATCATTGCCTGGTGTTACAACATAACAAGAAGATTATTGGAGCTGTATGGTCCAGACAATTTTCAGCAAATGAAAAAGGATTCGGTTTTATTGATCCGGACACTCCTGAAATAGCCATGTCTGTTTTAGAACCATACCGCAATCAGGGAGTGGGAACGCTATTACTGAAAGCCATGCTGGACCGTTTGGCACGTAAAGGATACCGGCAGGTTTCTTTAAGTGTGGATACGTTGAACTATGCGTATAAAATGTATAGGAAAGCCGGGTTTTATACGGTGGAAAAAGGGGGAGAATCTGTTACGATGATTAAAGACTTACGACGCATTATGACGTAGTGGTTCTCTATTTTTGAACCATGAAAAAGCCTGTCTTTTTATTCGTTTCAATTTTCTTTCTGGTATCCTGCACACCCGGTGAAACCCCGGATTTTCCCGGAAGCAGGGATGAACATCAGCCCGGTGTTGAAATAACCCTGATTCCTGCAGACACCTTGCCGGTAGAGTCGTTATCCGATCTTTATCCTGATCCTGTCCTGGAGTTCGGGTTGTCAAGGACCAATGTGATTCAACGCCTGGGAGCACCGTATATTGCCGCTAAAGACGGCATCGTTTATGCCAACTTTTCCAGGGCGGCTCCTTATGTGATGTATGTATTCCAGAATGACCAGTTATCCGGTACCCTGGTAATGGTTCTGTCATCCTTTACCAAGCCTTTGGCTGCATACCTGGTAGAAAAGTATCTGCCTGTTGTCACTGAAGGTGAGCCTTATTTTTTTATCAACTCTACTGCAGAGCAAGAACCCACTATATTGGTAGCGGTTACCCTTGGCAAAGCAAAATTCTGGAATGTGGTTTATTTGCCCTCTTATTCAGCAGATCCGGCAATCCATAGAAAGCTAGAAGCCTTGATGCAGCAGTTATACTGAACTTTCAGAATAAGTTGACTATATTAGCATAAAAACGTTCCAAAATGTCAAAACACGGAGAAGTAAGACGTTACAGCCTTATCATTGAAAAGATCAAATGCGGGCATTATCCCACTTTCAGCCAGATTAAAGATTTTCTTTTTGCACAGGGATTCCAGGTAGGAGACCGTACCATCCAGCGTGATATAGAGCAGATCAGGTGTGAGTTTGGAATAGAGATCAAATACGACAGGATCCGCAGGGGATATTGCATTGACTATGAAACCAGCCTGAACGTAGAATCTTTTTTCCATTTTCTGGAGATCGTCAATACCGCGGAACTTCTTACCGAAAGCCTGATGGAGAGCAAGGATGCCTTGAAGCACATATCGTTCGATACAGGTGGTGGCCTCAAGGGCATTGAAAATCTGAAGCCGCTTTTGAAAGCCATCATTGAAAACAGGAAAATTGCTTTTAATCATTACAATTTCCAAACGGAAATAGTGACCGCTTACAGTTTAAAACCATACCTCTTAAGAGAATACCTGAACCGTTGGTATGTAATAGGCATAGTGGACGGCACCAAAACGCTCCGGATATTCGGTATTGACCGTGTCAGGGATCTGCAAATCAAGGCAGAAATTTTTACACCGGATCAAAGCCTGGATCCTGCAAGTCTTTTTGATCAGACCATAGGCCTTATGTTTTCCCAGAATACCGTACAGGATGTGGTATTGTCTTTCACACATACACAAGGAAAGTATATCAAAACACTTCCGTTGCACAAATCGCAGAAGGTGCTGGTTGACAACGAAAAGGAATGCCGCATAGCACTTCGCGTCATACCCAATTACGAACTGACACAGGAAATCCTCATGCACGGCGATTCTGTAAAAGTCCTGGAACCGGCCTGGCTGGCAGACAAAATTCAGCAAACTCTGCAACGGGCTCTGAAAAAATACCGATAGTGATGCAACAAAACGGTCAGGTTATCCGTTTTATTATATATTTGGTAATAATTCACCCACTAATAACCTGACACTATTATGAAGGAAAAATCTAAAACCTTTAAGGCCGCAGCTATTGCCGTTTTTATTGGTTTTGCCTTAGCGATGACCGTTCCGGGTCTTGCAGAGATTAAAACGATGGGTTGGCTTACAACCCTTATTCTGAGTTTATCGCTTCTGATGATATCCGTCGCAGGGGCTTTTCTTGCCGTTGTTGTAATCAAAGGATTGGCCAAATTGAATTTCTGGCTGGCCGCTGCATTTGTAAGCGGTGTCCCTGTTGTTATGATGTTCTATGATACAAAATTGCCGGGCACTCTGATGGTCTATTTTACAATTGCTATCAGTTTTATGCTTGTGGGAGGGGCCCTGGTGCAATTTGGAAAATCATGGCCGGGGCTTAAAAGATTCCATAAGGCACTGGCCATTGTGTGTCTGGTTATCGGAATAACAGGAATTGCAGGTAGTCTTACGTGGATGCTGTACCCCGGAAAACCCGTAGACACGCCCCTCTCTGCGGCCAACTCGGCCCAAAACATGCCTCCTGTTCTGGACATCAGCCCTCCGGGCGAACCGGGAGCATTTCAGGTGGAATACCTCACATACGGGAGCGGGAAAGACAGGCACAGGCAGATTTTCGGAGAGGAGGCGGACCTGATCACACAACCGGTGGACGGATCTGTTTTCCTGGATTCCTGGAAGGGATTTAGCGGGAAAATGCGCACCTGGTACTTCGGTTTTGGCAAGGACTCTTTGCCTTTGAATGCTCAGGTGTGGTATCCCAATGGGGAAGGACCTTTTCCGCTGGTGCTGATTGTGCACGGAAACCACTCGGCACATGATTATTCAGATCCGGGATACGAATACCTGGGCCAATTGCTGGCCTCCAAAGGATATATTTTGGTGTCTGTAGATGAAAATTTCCTGAATGGTGCTTATTTTGACATTCCCAAGGGATTACGCGGTGAAAACAACGCCCGGGGATGGTTGCTGCTCAAGCATCTGGAAGTGTGGCAGGAATGGAATGGCTTAGAAGACAATCCTTTTTGCGGAAAGGTAGATATGGACCGGATCGCTTTGATAGGGCATTCACGGGGTGGGGAATCGGTCGCTCATGCCGCACTTTTTAACCGGTTGCCGTATTATCCCGATGATGCCAATGAAATATTTGATTTCAATTTCAACATACGCTCCGTGATTGCCATTGCGCCTTGCGACGGGCAGTACATGCCGGGCCGTATGCGTACTCCGCTGACTGATGTTAATTACCTGGTATTGCAGGGCTCGCACGATGCCGATGTGTCTTCCTACCAAGGAATGCGTCCGTTCAACCGTCTTACTTTTTCGGAAGGATTTGACGGGTTTGCCGCCGGCCTGTACATTTGGGGTGCCAACCACGGACAGTTTAACAGCAGCTGGGGCCGTACCGATTTTTCTTCTCCACAGATAAATTTCTACAACCTGGGACAGCTCATGTCACAGGAAAACCAGCAAATCATTTCAAAAACATATATAGGTGCCTTCCTGGATGCCACGTTGTTGGGAAAAGAAGAACTGCGTCCCATGTTCACGGATTACCGCTATGCCCGCAACTGGCTTCCCGAAACCGTATACCTGAGTCAGTACCGCCAGTCCGGTACGCATCCAATATGCACATTTTCTGAAGACCTGGATCTCACCACCGCTTCTTTGCCGGAAAGCAACGTCTGCGCCCAGGATCTGAGCATTTGGCGCGAACAAAGCCTGCAGCTGAACTGGGGTGACAGCGACACCCGTGCCGTTTTCCTTGGATGGAACACCACCCAAAGCGACACCCTGGCCCCTGCATACCACATAACCTGGCCGGATGGTGCCCTGAACATCCATGCCAACACCATTCTCACATTTTCCCTTGCCGAGTTGGACGAAAAGGCCGATCCGCCGGGAGCAGATGAGGAAGTGGAAGAGGAAGTGGAAGAGGAAGTGGAAGAGGAAGTGGATGAAGAAGTTGATGAAGAAGAAGAAGCTGAAACAGAAACAGAAGAAGCAGAAAAACCCTTTATTGATTTCACCATTCGCATGACTGACCGTAACGGCACTGTTTTGGAATTCCCGCTTAGTGATTTCGCACCGCTCCAACATCCGCTCAAACGAAAAATGACCAAACTGAAATTTATGCAACGGCAGGCGGAATGGGAAACCGTCCTACAATCTTATTCATTTCACCTGGAACGCTATGCAGCGGAACATCCCGACTTTGATTTTGAGCATATAACGGGACTCAGTTTCATTTTTGACCTTATACCGGAAGGGGTAATAGTGGTTAATGAAATAGGGATTCGTTGCACACAGGGTGCCATGCACATTTAACCTTTTTCGGCAATGTTTTCCAGGGCTTTTTTGTCCAGGATCTCAAGATTTTTGCCGGAAATTGATATAATACTGTCTTTTTGGAAATCAGACAGGGTGTTGATAATGCTTTCTTTTGAATAACCCAGGGTATGTGCCATTTCTTCCCGGGTGAATGGTATGTCTATCTGATGTTCGCCAAATACCCTGACAAGGTTCAGTAATAAAGTAGCCAGTGCCCCTCCGGCATTCCTGTGTTTTAAGGTGATAAGTTTGTGTACAGTGAAATTGATCATTTCAGACATCATGGTCACTATGTAAATGGCGAACTTCCCGTTTTGTTCTATCAGTTTTTCAAACACATCCCTGTCAAAGATCCGGATTTGGCAAGGAGTGATGGCTATGGCAGAAAAATCCAGCCTCTTTTTTACAAATGAACACATCAGACCAATAAAATCTCCCTTGATCCCAAAACCAAAAGTGGTATCTTTTCCACTTTCCAGGAAATTCAATTTAACCATCCCTTCTTCCAGGATCATTATCTGGGAAGCTAAAGATCCCTGTTTGATGATTACATCATATTTATTGTAGTCAAGCTTAACAGATGATCCCATCAATTCGTCCAGTTCTTCTTCTTTCAGAGGGGTTGCCCAGGGATAATTAAGGGAGTTTCTCATGAAAAATTGCATGCTGCCTTTATCAGTCACGGCATAAATTGTGTATATTTTTGTATACTAATCATTTAAAACACAATTATGGCAGATATGAAAGTAAGGGTAAGCGCCCAAAGTGAAAATGCTACAAAGACTATCGTTAAGGCACGCAGTTTTGAAATAGTAATAGATGAACCCGCAGAACTGGGTGGAACCAATGACGGTCCCAATCCCGTAGAATATGTTCTGGGTGCATTTGCAGGATGTCTGAACGTTATGGCACATTTAGTTGCCAAAGAAATGAACATGACATTGAGAGGAATTAAGATAGATATCAGCGGACCCCTCAATCCGGCGCGTTTGTTTGGACAGAGCTTTGAAGAGCGCGCAGGTTTCAAAAATATATCCGTTGTCCTGAAACCTGATACCGATGCCGATGATGCCACCCTGGAAAAATGGGCAAAAGCCATTGAAGACAGGTGCCCGGTCAGCGACAACCTGCAACACACAACTCCGGTAAGCATATCTATCAAGAAATAAGTGTCCGTTGCACACATTGTTCTTTTCCCTCTGTCTCAGAGGTTTATAAAAATCGTACCCCCGGGGTACGATTTTTTTATTTGATTGATTATCAATCAAAAGAACAATGTGTGCAACGGACACAATTTTTTCGCGATATTTGAAGTTAAAATTTGTGTTATGAAACGCTTTTTCTCTATTGCTGGGGCACTATTGATAGCGGGGCTTCTGCTATCGTGCAGCAACAACCGACAGATGCTTACTTTCCCGGAGCCACCCAGGCCCGCCGGAACTACTGATGTACTGGAGCTTAGGTGCGAACCCCTGGATACGGTGCGCGTTGCTTTCATTGGCCTGGGGATGAGGGGTTCAGAAGCTATTCGCAGGTATACTTTCATGGAAGGTGTAAAAGTGGTGGCGCTATGCGATGTGGTTCCCGAAAATGTGGAAAACGCCAATGAAATACTTGTAGAAAAGGGATTTGCACCTGCAGATACTTATACCAACCCGGAAGACTGGAAGCGGGTATGTGAACGGGAAGATGTGGATCTGGTCTATGTCTGCACTCACTGGGACCTGCATACGCCCATAGGCGTGTATGCCATGGAGCAAGGGAAACACGTGGCGCTGGAAGTGCCTGCAGCATTGACTGTTGACCAGTGCTGGCAGTTGGTCAACACCGCAGAGAAAACCCGCCGCCATTGCATTCAGCTGGAAAATTGCAATTATGATTTCTTTGAAATGGCTACGCTGAATATGGCACAACAAGGTGTATTCGGTGAGATTGTACATGCCGAGGGGGCCTACATACACGATCTGAGGTACTTGAATTTTGACGATACCACCGGGTATTGGAACATGTGGCGCCTGAAGCATAACCAACAGGAGAACGGGAATCTTTATCCCACCCACGGACTCGGGCCCATAGCACACATCCTCAATATCCACCGCGGAGACCGGATGGATTACCTGGTTTCGGTATCCTCGGCCCAGTTTGGGATGAACGACTATGCAAAGGAAAAGTTCGGAGAAGAATCCGAATATGCAAAAACCACGTACCTGAACGGAGACATGAACACCTCGGTAATCAGAACCGTAAAAGGAAAAACCATTATGCTGCAGCACGACGTGACCAGTCCCCGGCCCTACAGCCGCCTCCATACGATCAGCGGTACTAAAGGATTTGCACAGAAATACCCCCGGCCCGGGATCGCGCTGGAACCCGACGCACACCACTTTCTCACAGATAACGCACTGGATTCGCTGCTAAGTATTTATGAACATCCCATTGTGAAGGAAGTAGGGCAGAAGGCCCGGGAAGTTGGCGGCCACGGCGGCATGGATTTTATCATGGATTACCGGCTGGTATATTGCCTTCGCAACGGACTTCCGCTGGATATGGATGTTTACGATGCTGCAGAATGGAGTGCCATTATTGAACTTTCCCGAACATCTGTCGCCAATAACGGCCGCCCGGTACGCGTTCCCGATTTTACCAGGGGGTCATGGGAGAAGCTATCAGAAATAGAGTACGTTGAACATTAAATCAAATAATATGCATCACTTAATTACCCGAAAAGCAAGTCTGATATACACACTTTCCATTTTACTGCTTCTTAGCCCGGTTGTTTCCTGCTCGTCTGCAAAGGAAGCGGAAATGCCTGAAATTATTGAGAATAATGGCCGTTATGCCCTTTTGGTAGACGGAGAGCCATTCTTTGTTTTAGGCGGTCAATCTGCTAACTCTTCCACATGGCCAAACATGCTGCCCGGTGTGTGGAACACGATTGAAAGCATGCATGCCAATACGCTTGAGATTCCCATTTACTGGGAACAATTTGAACCTGAACCCGGTAAATACGATACTTCTATTGTCCAAATGCTACTTGACCAGGCCAGGGAAAGAGATGTCAGACTGGTGTTGCTGTGGTTTGCCACCTGGAAAAACGGAAGTAACCATTACATGCCCCGGTGGATGAAAACGGACTCGAAGAAGTATCCCAATATTATCGGGAAAGACGGTCAACCGGTGGATTCCCCTTCCCCGCATGCCAATGAGGCCATGGAGGCCGATGCAAAGGCTTTTGCCGAGTTTATGGCATATTTGAAAGAAGCCGATCCGCAACATACCGTAATTATGGTGCAGGTTCAGAACGAGCCCGGCTCCTGGGGCAGTGTGCGTGATTATTCCCCAGCCGCACAGCTGCTTTTTGAACAATC
>Ga0172377_10004109_pt1 | contig 14974 bp, 9 predicted proteins | sample Pumphouse3metaG_FD_119749 | JGI IMG/M metagenome (GOLD analysis project Ga0172377, IMG submission 119749) | Leachate microbial communities from a municipal landfill in Southern Ontario, Canada - Pumphouse #3 metaG | ecosystem: Engineered > Solid waste > Landfill > Unclassified | place: Canada... | reverse complement strand
TCGGGTGTTAACGGACCTTTGACCACTAATGTGCGTATTGATATCACATATTTAACTCATATCGCAACCGAATCCGGAAAACGTTCCTTCAGCCATCTGACGGCATAGTACGCCAGCAGACCGTCTGACGGCGATAGCCTCACTGCTTTGATCTGATGCCGCTGAGTTTTCTTCTCAGTGACAGATAATGATCCTCATCGAACCCGTATCTCACGGCTTCCGCCCTGAGCGAGGATTCAATGGTTTCGTTCAGAAAAAGTTCGGCGTTCATCCCTGCAGGACCATCGGACAAAGAGGACCTCACGAATGCCGAATTCCTTATTTCGCGCGACATCACGATCAATGTGTTCAAGCAACCTTTGCAATCGCCCTCGAAGATCGCATCATCGGAACCTTCGAGACCGATGACGTATCTAACATCATTATCATTAAATGTCATATAATCCCGATTTTTGTATTTGGAGGAACCTCCTCCGTTATCCATCCGGAGGAGGTAAAGGGGTTTTTTGCTATTCGGACATCTATGTCCAGAGGAAGTAAACAGTTTGCATTACCCAAGAGTGTTATGCTCTTAGCACATGATACGCGTTCGTAGTATTTAATATGTACATATCATCCATCCATCAATATCCATCTAAAATTCCCAATAATACGCATATCGAAGGAGAGACAGCAGAAACGAGATCGCCCCGATACGCCCCGCAGGTCATATTTTAATAAGACGTTATTATAAGCAGAAGCAGGTGACAGAACAATGACAGCAATCGGCGACTGTACGAAGACGATCCAAACTGCAGAAGGCGAGATGACCATCTACAGCCTCAGGGAACTCGAGAAGAAAGGAATCATCAGGGACCTGTCCAAGATGCCTTATTCGATCAAGATAATTGTCGAAGGACTTCTCAGACAGGATGACGGGAAGCTCATCAACGACGATGATGTGAAGGCCATCGCATCATGGAATCCCGAAGAGAACACGGACAGCGATATCCCCTGGATCCCCGCAAGGGTATTACTTCAGGACCTTACCGGCGGTGCGGCCGTAACAGACCTCGCATCTATGAGGGAATCCGTAGCGTCCATGGGCAAGGATCCCGAGATCATCAACCCCCTCGTACCTGTCGATCTTGTCATCGACCACTCTGTCCAGACAGATTTCGCCGGATGTGCCGACGCACAGGAGCGCAACGAAGAACTGGAGTTCAAGAGGAACAAGGAGAGATACGCGCTTTTCAAATGGGCGCAGCAGTCGTTCAAGAACTTCCGCGCAGTGCCTCCCGGAAACGGTATCTGTCACCAGGTCAACCTCGAATATCTCTCTCCCCTCGTCCATGTCAAGGACAGGGACGGAAAGAAGATCGCCTATCCGGACTCGTGTTTCGGAACCGATTCTCACACTACGCAGATCGACGGCCTCGGAGTCGTCGGATGGGGTGTCGGAGGTATCGAAGCAGAAGCGGTCATGGTCGGCCAGCCCAGTTACATGAAGCTCCCGGACGTCGTAGGGTTCAAGCTCACCGGCAGACTGTCACCCGGTGTCACCGCCACAGACCTCGTACTCACCGTCGTCCAGATGCTCAGGAAGAAGGGTGTCGTGGGAAAATTCGTAGAATATTACGGACCCGGATACAAGAACCTCTGCCTCGCGGACAGAGCGACCATCGCCAACATGGGACCCGAATACGGAGCGACCATGGGATACTGTCCGATAGACGAACAGACCATAGAATACCTCAAACTCACCGGAAGGGACCCGAAACATATCGACACCGTCGAAAAATACGCAAAGGAACAGACACTTTGGTACGATTCCGAGCCCGAATACACCGATACGCTCGAATTGGACCTTTCCACGGTCGAACCCTGCCTGGCAGGATATAAGAGACCCCAGGACAGGATCCCTCTGTCCAAGATGAAGGAGGAGTTCGGCAACACACTCAAAGCCCTCGGCGTCGAGAAGAGAAGGATGCCGGCAGGGGATATGATGGGCGACGGATCTGTCGCCATAGCATCGATCACCTCATGCACCAACACCGCAAATCCCTCTGTGATGATCGCAGCGGGCCTTGTGGCCAAGAAAGCATATGAATCGGGACTCAGGCCCATGAAGTTCGTCAAGACCTCCCTTGCCCCCGGTTCCAGGGTGGTCACCGAATACCTTACGAATTCCGGACTGCAGGATTACCTCGACAAGATGGGATTCCAGTGCTGCGGATACGGATGCATGACATGCATCGGGAACAGCGGCCCTCTTTCCAAAGAGGTAAGCAACACCATCAAGGCAAACGACCTTGCAGTAGCGGCCGTGGCATCCAGCAACAGGAACTTCGAAGGAAGGATACACCCGCTCGTAAAGGCGAACTACCTTGCATCCCCTCCCCTCGTGGTCGCATTCTCGATCGCAGGACGTGTCGATATAGACATGGACAGAGAACCTCTCGGAGAGGTCGACGGAAAGAAGATCTTCCTCAAGGACATCTGGCCCTCGGACGAGGAAATAGCCGAGATCACCAAGGAATACGTCACATCGGAGACATTCAGATCGAAATACAAGGACATCTTCAAAGGCTCCAAGAGATGGGATGCCATCGAGTGCGAGGATTCCCCCCTGTTCAAATGGGATGAGAGGTCCACATACATCAGGAACCCTCCGTTCTTCGACGAGATATACGATCAGCCCGAGATCTCCGATGTGAAGAAGGCAAGATGCCTCGCGAAACTCGGAGATTCCATCACCACGGACCATATATCTCCCGCGGGAGCATTCGGTCCGACATCGGATGCGGGTAAATACCTCATCTCCCTCGGCGTCGAGGAGAAGGACTTCAACTCGTACGGATCAAGAAGGGCCAACCATGAGGTCATGGTCCGCGGAACCTTCGCCAACATCAGACTCAGAAACCAGCTCACGCCCGGAAAGGAAGGGAGCTCTTCCATATACTTCCCGGATAACAGGCAGGATACCATCTTCGAAGTTTCGAGAATGTATTACGACGATATCACCCCGCTCATTGTCATAGCAGGCAAGGAGTACGGTACCGGAAGTTCGAGGGACTGGGCCGCAAAAGGACCTCTCCTGCTCGGAGTCAGAGCGGTCATCGCCGAATCCTTCGAAAGGATCCACAGGTCCAACCTTATCGGAATGGGCATCGTTCCCCTCCAGTTCCTGGAAGGCCAGAATGCCGGAACCCTTCAGCTGGACGGCTCCGAGACATTCGATATAGAACTCTCCGATCTGGAACCCAGAGGATATGTCAAGGTCACCGCATACAGGGACGGCAAGAAACTCGAATTCGACACACTTTGCAGGGTCGATGTCCCCATCGAGAAGGAATACATCGCAAACGGCGGTATCCTTCAGTACGTCCTCAGGAAGATGATCTGAGCTATGATCGACAGCATCGAGAGCATCGTAAGAGAGGCCGGAAGGACGGTCAGAGAAAGACACATAACCTCGATAACCACCAAAGGTACGAAGGATAACATAGTGACCTCTGCGGATATCGAGACCGAGGCCTTTCTCAAAAAAAGACTGACCGGACTCATTCCCGGTTCCGTGTTCATCGGTGAAGAGGGAGACGAGAACAAACTGCCGGAAAAGGGATACGGATGGATCGTCGACCCCATAGACGGGACGGCGAACTTCTCCAGAGGCATCCCGATGGTCGGCATATCCGTTGCCCTGTTCAAAGACGGGGAACCTTACATCGGCGTCGTCTACAACCCGTTCACCGATACGCTCTTCAGGGCCGAGACCGGAAAAGGAGCATTCAGGAACGGCGTTCCCATGCATGTGTCCGACCGCCCGCTCGAGAACTCCCTGTTCTGCACCGCCTGGTGCACCTACCATAAAGAACTCTCGCCGCTGTGCTTCAGAGTGTCCGAAAGACTGTATCCCATATGCGAGGACATCAGACGCACCGGTACCGCCGCGTGCGAACTCTCGATGCTTGCGGCCGGTTCCGTGGATCTGTACTTCGAAATAAATCTCAGCCCCTGGGATTACGCCGCCGCATTGATATGCGTGAAAGAGGCCGGCGGAGTGTTCGGAAGGATTGACGGGGATATGACCTACGACGCTCCCGGACCCGTCCTGGCCGCCAACTGCGAAGAGAATCTCGAGTTCCTCAGGATGATCGTCGCCGAAGAGCGCGACAGGGGAGAATGACCTTCCGGCCATCTCGCCGCAAGGTCATTTGACGCCGCGACGTTCCTACTTCCGGACTCGGGAACTGAAAACAATACAAATCCTTTTATCAGTAAAGGGATTTCAGAGGAATGTTGGGCCCGTGGGGTAGCTTGGTATCCTTGTAGCTTCGGGAGTTACTGACTCCGGTTCAAATCCGGGCGGGCCCACATATGATTATCTAGATTCGTGTTACTGATATTAACTGCCAATGATTCTTCTATATAGTTCTAATAATCTTGTCTTATCAGGGAAAATCATGGAATCGTACCTTATAAGTAAAGAATTCGATGAAGGCGTCAAAAAAGTGGGGCCTGGATCTAAGTTTTGGTATAGGTGCAGATATGATCCCGTTCCTACTTCTGCAGTAAAATAATCATATTTATCGGAACCTAAACATGACGAATGAACAGCCAAGGCTGCTGATGATAGCAGGCCCTAATGGTTCTGGAAAATCATCATTGATTACCTCGTCAGAGATGGACAATAAATACGACTCTATTATCAATCCAGACAACTATGCTCGTGGACTGAACATACCTGACGAATATGAAAGATACACAACAGCTACGTGTATGTGCTCTGTTTTACGCAACAAACTATTGGAAAGTAAAGTAACATTTGGATTTGAAACGGTTGCATCAAGAGAAGAAACTGGATTTCGTAAAACGCGCAATATCTGAAGGCTATGCTTTCGATCTGTTATTTGTAACTGCAGGAAGTCTGGAGAATTGTTGCTTGAGAATACAAGAGCGCGTTCTTGCAGGAGGTCATGATGTACCTCGTAAGAAAGTTTTCTCCAGATACAAACATACTATGAATCTTCTTCATGAATTCTTATTGCTTGCAGATACGGCAAAATATTCGACAACAGTGGCAACGAATTGATCTGTATTCTAACAAAAAAAACGATAGATATATGCTCTCAGAAAAAGCAAGATCTATAGATTGGGTAAAAGAGTTCATTATACCATATATTTAATCTGAGACTGATCGCTCACTTTTATGGTGACTTGAGGATTTGAAGTCTTTCCAATACCCCGGTATACCATTGCATTGAATTACTGTCTCAATATGCTGGCTATTTCCGTTTATGGTTGACGATCGGAACAATGATTCCCATTCACTCATAACATGAATTTTATTCAGTTGATGTTCAGTAAGGTCTGAAAGCCGGACATCGGTTGTCCAATGCTGCTCTCAGATGCTTCGCAGTATACGACCTCTTGCAATCAAGCAGGTCTTTGGGCGTTCCGGAGAACAATATCTCTCCTCCGAGGTTTCCTCCGTCCGGGCCCATATCGATCACCCAATCCGCCTGCGATATCAATTCCAATCTGTGTTCGACTATGACCACGGTATTGCCTTCTGCGACCATCGATCTGAACAGATCCAGCAAATGATCGACGTCCTTAGCGTGAAGGCCTGCGGTAGGTTCGTCCAGGATATATATTGCTCCTTTTCTGTGCAGCTCGCTGGCGAGCTTCAGCCTTTGATTCTCACCGCCCGACAACGTCCCCGTCTGCTGACCGAGGGTCATGTAACCCATGCCCACATCGACAAGACACTGCAGCCTCGATGTTATCCTCTTATCATCAAAGAATTCCATGGCCTGTTCAACGGTCAGTCCCATGACCTCGTCGATGTTCTTTCCCTTGTAGAGATAGGACAGGGCCTTGGGGTTGTATCTCTTACCCTGGCACTGTTCGCAGAGGATGGCCACCGGATCGGCGAATGCGACGTCGGGAACGATCTCTCCTTTGCCTTTGCAAACAGGACATGCACCTTTCGAATTGAAACTGAACCATTCGGCTCCCACATTGCCGTTGGCCTCGGAGAACAGCTTCCTTATGATGTCCATGATCCCCGTGTATGTTGCCGGAGTGGACCTGGATGATGTCCCTATGGGCTTCTGATTGATAACGACCGCATCCGGATGTTCGGATGCGAATACCTGACAGATGAGGCTGCTCTTGCCCGATCCCGCCACACCGGTGACCGCGGTCAGAATTCCCTTCGGTATGATCACACTGGTATTCTTCAGATTATGCAGGACCGCGTTCCTGACCTCGAAACCCTCCGTCCATGACCTGGAGTCAGGATTGAGGGTTATCTTCTTCCTGAGGCACTCCGCCGTTATCGTGTCGGCCTTTCTCAGCTCTTCCGGCGTTCCTTTGAACACGACCTGCCCGCCGTGGGACCCGGCAAGGGGGCCCATTTCGATTATCGTGTCGGCCAGTTCCATCATCTGCCGGCTGTGCTCCACGATGAGAACGGTATTGTGTTTGTCCCTCAGACCTACCAGCAGTTTTCCTATCCTCTCGGCATCTTCGGGATGGAGCCCTGCCGTGGGCTCATCGAATATGTATGTTATATCGCTCAGACTGCTGCCGAGATGTCTTACCATCTTCAGCCTCTGTGCCTCTCCTCCCGATAATGTATCCGTCCTGCGTGAGAGACTGAGATACCCGAGACCTACATCCACCATATGTTCCAGACAGTCGGCGATCTGCCTTGCGATAGCCGATCCGAGAGGACTGTCGATCTTCTTGAGAATAGGCAGAAGATCGCTTACCTGCATCTCATACATATCCGCGATGTTATGGCCGCCTATCTTTGAGGCCAATGCCTTTGGATTGAGACCGGTGCCGCCGCAGGTGTCGCAGGGACCTTCCGTCACGAACTGCGAGACCTCGTCCCTGATCTTCTTTCCCAATTTGGATATGTCCCTGTTGAGATACAGCCTGTTGAATCTGTTGATGACACCTTCGTAATCGATGTACGCTCCCTGCCCGGTGTTGTTGCTGATATACATCATCTTCACCGGCGGATCGGGACCGTATCTCAGATCCCTCCATTCCTCTTCCGAATACTCCCTCAGTTTCTTATCCGGGTCCAGAACAGGGCAGTGGTAATACATCCATCCCTGCCAGCTGCCGGTGGAGAATTGAGTGAATCTTATCGCATTCTCGTTGATGCTCTTATCGACATCGAACAGCGATGCCTCGTCGAGTCTGACCCTTTTGCCGAGACCGGAACAATCCGGACACATCCCCAACGGATGATTGAACGAATAACACACGGCACCGCCGGCACTGGGAACACCGACACGCGAGAAGAGCAGCCTTATCAGCGGAGCTATGTCCGTTACCGTTCCGACAGTCGAACGGACATTCGAACCGAGGCCTTTCTGATCGACCACTATGGACGGGGTGAGATCGTGGATGCTGTCCATGGCAGGACGCTCGTATCTCGGCATCCTGTTTCTCAGATACAATGGAAAAGAGGCCTGCCACTGACGATAGCTCTCAACGGCAACGGTATCGAAGGCCAATGAGCTCTTGCCGGATCCCGAGACGCCCGCCAAAACGACCAGTTCGTCCTTCGGGATGCTGACATCCACATTTTTCAGATTATTCTCCCTGGCGCCGACTATCTTGATCGAATTGTCCATGCTCTCATTCCATTCCAGTATCTGGACGGCACATGTATCGGGAACAATGTACTAAACAGTTCACCCTCCCAACAAATTACTTAAACATATAACTAAATCGCATCTTCGAACCCGATGGCAGTAAAAGACCTTGAGGACCTGAACAAGTTATCCATGCTCCGTTCGAATCTGGATGCTACCTCTATAGAGGAAGTGCTTTCGACGGATTTTCCCAAGGTACGTTCGGACAGCAGGGCCGCCGATGCATTGTCCGAAATGTCCCATTCCGGATATCAGGACATACCTGTCATCGACAACGGCGAATACAAGGGAATGATCTCGTTCAGCACATTCCTCAGAAGAAGGGACATCTCGCTGGACACCAAGGTCGGATTGCTTATCCGCAGACTGCCGACCCTTAATGCGGATACGGAACTCACCAAGATCGCCGAATACATGGTCGGAACAGACAGCAGACAGCTTGCGGTCCTCAACGAAAAGAAAGTTATCGGCGTTGTATCCAGACGCAACTTGATAAATGTGGCATCACGTGTGAGGTCCATCGGCGACATCAAGGTCTGGGAGATCATGACGACCCCTATGGAATGCATCGATCAGGACCTGAATATCGGTGAGGCCGTCAAAATAATGAAAGTGTCCAATAACAGAACGGTCCCTACGACCGATAAGACCGGAAAGATCACGGGCATCATAGGAATGAAGGAGATCATCAGCAACTATTGGTCCGGCTCCGATCCGCTGGACAGCAGCGGATGGGCATCCAAACCCATAGGTCCGATCAGCAAACATGATGTAATGACCGCCGATTGGGACATGGACCTGAAGAAGATCACCGAAATAATGAGGGACAAGAATGTCTCCACCCTCCCGGTCATCGACGACGGCGAAGGAATAGGGATCATCACAGAATACGACATAATCGAACTTCTGTCCGCATGCAGGGAAAGGAAGGCGCTGTTCGTACAGATAAGCGGACTGGAAAAACAGGACCAGGCCAATGCTGAAACGATGTATCGCGACATCAGTACAAAACTCGGAGACATCTGCGCACTTTGCAGACCCGAAACGCTTTCCATCCGCGTCTCGAAATACGAGAACGAAGGAAAGACCGTATTCAGTCTGAGCGGAAAGGTCCATTACGAGGACAAATGCGTCAATGCAAAGGCCGCTAACGAAAACATCATACAGGCGAATATCGAATTGATCGATAAGCTGACGATCGCAGTGATCGAATGCGAAGAATCAAAGGCCCCGCTTAAACGCCCGTATCGCAGCAATTGATGTTTCTTCTATATTTGATTATCCTGATAATTGGTATTGTGTTATTTTATATGTATTGAAATCATATATTATTATTTCATATATGTTGGTAGTTTTTAACATAATATTGTTAGAAACCGAGAAAGATTTATTAAGATAAATTTGAATACATTCCATGAAATCATGGGATTGAACGATTTGAAGGATCTGAAGACGCTTTCAAGCCTCAGATCGCAAATAGATGGTATTTCCGTCGATCGCATTATTATCAGAGATTTTCCCACTTTGGAATATAATGATAAGGTAAAAAATGCAATGATATGTATGAAGGAATCCGGATTGCAGGAGATCCCTCTCGTAGATAACGGAAGATATCTGGGAATGATAAGTTACGATACCATTCTGAAGAACACCGAAGTCAATATGAATACAGGCGTCGGAAGTATCGTAAAGAACATCCCTCCCATAAGCAAGGACACGGAGATCACAAAGATCGCGGAAGACCTTCTTGTGAACAACTGCAGACAGCTTGCAGTGATTGAGAATGATACTCTGATAGGTCTGGTCTCCAGGAACGGCATAGTCAGGGTCGCATCCAACATATCCCTTCTCAAAGAGATCCGGACCTGGGAGATGATGAGCACTCCCGTATATTACCTGAAGCCCGAATCAACAATGAGGGATGCGATCGAGATAATGAGAAGGGCAAATGTCAAGACCATCCCGATAATGAACGATAAGGAGATCCCTCTCGGGGCCATAGGAATGAGAGAGGTCATAGACTGTATCGAAAGGTATGATCCCTACATTCTGGATGATTTCGTGATGATGGACGGAGCCGATATCAGATTGGACTCTGTCCGTACCGAGAATGCATACACCGCCGAATGGGACAGCGACCTCGGAAGTACGTCAAAGATGATGACAGAACTGAACACCTCCATGCTTCCCATAATGGATGAGGGATTCGTTGTCGGCGTTCTGAGCAAATACGATATCGTGGAATTGGTCTCGTCCTGCAGGGTCAGGGATGCCCTTTTTGTTCAGTACAGCGGACTGGAAGGCATCGGCAACAGCACCGTGGATCGGCTCTACAACGACGTCAGCCTGCTGATGGGCGATGTCTACAAATACTGCAAACCCGAGTCATTCACGATCCGTATATCGAAGGATATTGTCAACGATATACAGAGATTCTGCCTTTCCGGCAGAGTGTTCGCCGAGTGCGGAACGTTCCAATCAACAGTCTACGGCGATGACCTTGTTCAGACGAACAGAGACCTGATAGAGACGATTAGAGTGCATGCGGCCGATCTCGAAAAGGAGACGGATCATTCAAAGAAGACAGGCAGAAAAACGAGATCCGTCCGTCGGGGATCCGCAGGATCGAATAGGGCAAAGACCAGATCACGATTCAGTATCTGATGCCGGTAGATCTGAGATTGTACTTCGGAAGATATTCGGCAAGCAGATCCAGTACCTCTTTCTCATTATCGACACCGAATACCCTATCTTCGGGAATATCCGGATATCTGATACGTTCGTCTATCCTTGTATCGGCCAGCTTTCCGCTCCACCCTTCGACGCGGTATCCGATGATCAAACGGCGAAGTGCCCACGCATTCGCCATCTCGGATAATGTACCGCTGCCTCCGCCGACAGCGATCACTGCATCGGAACTCGCGACCAATATATTCCTGCCCAGGTCCAGACCGGTGGGAAGACAGATATCCAGATAGGAGTTGGAATTCGCAGGGTCTGTTCCTGGGAGTATGCCGATGATGTCTCCGTCGCCGTGTTCCTTTGATTCGGAAGCTCCTTTGGAGGCAGCCTCCATGATCCCTCTCAGACCTCCGCATACCACACGGTAACCGTTATCAACGAGGGCTTTACCCAGATCGTATGCCAGGATGTATCTCTCCGACCCGGGAAGGACATCTGCATTACCGACAACAGACACAGTATAACGACGGGGCATGATATCCGATATCTGCATACAAGATGATATTTCTGCCGTTCAGGCCCTTTCGAGGTAGAGGGTATCTGTCTCGCTCATCCCGTTTTCCTCAAAAGTGACGAAGAGATAGATCGTATCCTCGTCTACGACCACGGCATCACCTGTCATAGTATCTCCGCTTTCTGTAATGAAAGAGATGTAGAGCACCTCGAGATCCGAAAGATACATTATTATCGCGGAGAAATTGCTTGCGTAATATCCATCCTCGATGTATCCGGACATGAGATTTTCTTCCTGTCCCTCGATAATAAGCTTATCATCACTTTCGATCGTGATGAACTGCCCGTCTGCGGCAAGTGTGTCGATACCCGTGACATTCCACTCGCCCACAAGGTCCGTCACTCCGGGATCTCTGTTGACCCGGTCTCGCCATGTGTATAGGAATATTCGTATGCTGTGAGTGAAGAAGAGACATTACCGTTATCGACAAAAAATGATGTCAGAATGTTGTCCCTGACCGTGAATTCGATGACATTGCCGAATGTAGTGGCAGCCATACCTCCGAAACAATCTATTCCCTCGTATGTGAACATGCCTGTACAATAAGACGAACCGAGCGTCTTCCCGTTATCATCCACAAAGGTTATCTTTCCCGAGAATACGGTTCCGTTGACATCTGTGAAATCCATGACTATACTGGGAATGTCATCTACAACGGCACCGTTGGAATAACCTGGCTTGCTGATCATCGTCCATTCTCCCAGATATTCTTCCAGATCCCCTTCGATGACCGCAGATGTGAAATCCTTACTGTAATAGATGACCGCCGACCCTATCGTATTCGTGCCGTCACTGTTACTTTTGATGTATTCTATCGCACAGTACAGCTTATCTGACTGCACGGTCGCCATCATACGGAGAGTATAGTTATCAAATTCCAGATGCGCAACGTACTGCACGTTGTAATATACGCCGGTCATAGCATAATCCGAGAGTTTTCCATATGCCATGCTGCCTTTGATACCGTAGATGTCGAGATCATACGCATACATGACACTGTCGTTTATGTCGAGATTGAACTCCTTGCCGTCGCTGAATCCCATCATGGACATTGCATACCAATGACCTACAATATCCGTATCTTCGATGTCTTCGCTGCGAACATACTTTGAGATGAGGACATGGTCCGAATATGTGGTGATCGCATACAAAGCACCGGATTCTATCCACATCTGGGTCACGGATCCGTCAGAATTGCACCTCATCATTCCGGTGCCTCCTCCCGAAGTTATGATGTGCATCGTGAAATCAGAATAACTACCATTCAGATATCTGACACCCAATACGACATTCGATCTCTCGTATGTTATCTCCAGATAATCTGTAAGTTCCGCTTTTATCGATTCACCATCATTATAGTTCTTAAGAGAATATTCGTTCACCCATGTGCCGGTCACATCCTCTGTATCCGGCAAAGGCTCGGGTTCGTCTCCGTTGCATGTGTAAGTATAAACCGCTACAGACATTCCTTCGCAAATAGCCAGATCATACGCTATGACATAGTAATACAGAGTATTGCCGACGAGATAGAACCTCAAGGTCTGACCTGTATCATTCATTATATTTCCGTAATATACCTCGGACCTGTCGATGGAAATACCGATAAAAGACTGCGTCATCTCAAATTCAGATGTGGAAACAGTGACCTCTCCGGAGAACATACAGCCTTCGAAATGCGTGAACTCCATGGCCGGTCTTGACAGTTCGCTCGTTTCGTCATCATGATACAGAACGGCAGACACGCATTCCCAATCCTGGACCATATCGGGATAAGGATCCGTTGAAGGAACGGGATCCGTTACCGTTCTTGAAAGATACTTTATCTCTGATGAAAGCTCGGTACCGTCTTCGACATCCGATCTCATTACCGATTTCAATATCAGATACTCCGAATTGACGTCGTATGTAACAATGATGGTTCCCGTCACGCCTTCTTTGTAGATATCGAAGATCAACCCCCCGCCGTTATATGCTCCCGACATATCGTAATCAAGATATCTTCCCGTGAAAAAACCGTCCGAACAGGTGAAGATGCCCAATCCTTCATAATAGGCCTCTCCGTCACTGTACTCGATAGTTTCGATATTTCCGTCGATATCCATTCTTTCACCGTAAACACAATACCAATGTCCGGTGAAATCGATCTCGTCCTGCTGCGATGTGGATATCGACGATCTGATAATGAGTTTCGATCGCTGAGAAACGCCGGACGGCCGGTCGGTACCGAATAAGTTAGGAAAAGGGGGGAAAACCCCCTGTTTATTCTCAGAGTCTCTCGAGGTCTTCTTTCCTGACCTGAGCGACGAATTCGTCGGTGGGAACGCTTCCGAGATCTCCCTTATCCCTGCTTCTGACAGAGACTATGGTGCCGTCATCGCTCTCTTTCTCGCCGATGATCAGCATGTACGGGACCTTCTCGAGCTGTGCCTCACGGATCTTGTATCCGATCTTCTCTTCCCTGTTGTCCAGCTTGACCCTGACACCGGCAGCCTTGAATTTCTCCGCTACCTTGGATGCGTAGTCATAGGATTTCTCTGACACGGACAGTACCTTGACCTGAACAGGTGCGAGCCATGTGGGGAACCTTCCGGCGTAATGCTCGATAAGGATACCGATGAACCTCTCGATGGAACCGAAGATGACCCTGTGGACCATGATAGGCCTGTGTTTCTCTCCGTCCGCACCGGTGTAGGTGATATCGAACCTCTGGGGCATCTGGAAGTCCAGCTGGATAGTTCCGCACTGCCATGTCCTTCCGAGGGTATCCTCGAGATGGAAATCGATCTTGGGTCCGTAGAACGCACCGTCGCCTTCGTTGACAACATATTCCAGACCGGAGGCCTTAAGGGCGGATATGAGACCGTTGGTCGCATCCTCCCAATCCTCGTCGCTGCCCATGCTATCCTCGGGCCTTGTGGAAAGCTCCACGTGATATTTGAATCCGAATTTGCTGTAGACCTCGTCGATGAGTCTCACAACGCCCTCGATCTCCTCGGTGATCTGATCCCTGGTCATGTACAGGTGTGCATCATCCTGAGTGAAGCATCTGACCCTGAACAGTCCGTGAAGTGTTCCGGACCTTTCGTGCCTGTGAACGAGACCGAGCTCTCCGTACCTGATGGGGAGCTCCCTGTAGGAATGGGGCTCGTTCTTGTAAACGAGGATACTTCCGGGGCAGTTCATGGGTTTGATACAGAACGGCTGATCGTCGATCGTCGTGGTATACATGTTGTCCTTGTAGTGATCCCAGTGACCGGAGGTCATCCAGAGTTCCTGGCTGAGCATCATCGGCGTGCAGATCTCCTGGTATCCTTCCCTGATATGGAGCTCCCTCCAGTATTCTACTAGGGCGTTCTTGATGATTGTACCGTTAGGCAGGAAGAACGGGAATCCGGGTCCCTCGTCCACAATGGCGAAGATGCCGAGCTCCTTTCCGAGCTTTCTGTGGTCCCTCTTCTTTGCCTCTTCGAGCATGTTGAGATACTCTTCGAGTTTCTCCTTGTTCTCGAATGCGGTACCGTAGATCCTTGTGAGCATCTTGTTCTTCTCGCTTCCGCGCCAGTATGCACCGGCAAGCGAGATGAGCTTGAATGCCTTGATACCTTTAGTGTACAGGATGTGGGGTCCGGCGCAGAGATCGACGAACTCGCCCTGTTTGTAGAATGTTATGACCGAATCCTCGGGAAGGTCCTCCACGAGCTCGACCTTGTAGATCTCGCCCTTGTCCTTCAGATACTTGATTGCCTCTTCCCTGGGAAGTGAATATGTCTCGAGTTTGAGATTCTCCTTGATGATCTTCTTCATCTCGACCTCGAGTGCATCGAGGTCTTCCTGGGTGAATCCTCCCTCTTTATCAAAATCGTAGTAGAAACCGTCGTCAATGGCGGGTCCGATGGCAAGTTTTGTGTCGGGGTAAAGCCTCTTCACAGCCTGTGCCAGAACGTGGGCGGTAGTGTGCCTGATTACTTTGAGTTCATCTTCGCATTCCGCTACCGTACCATCGTTGTATAATGCCTTCATTCCATTACCTCTTACCGAGTAAGCACGCACGCGATTA
>Ga0172377_10004108_pt1 | contig 14977 bp, 12 predicted proteins | sample Pumphouse3metaG_FD_119749 | JGI IMG/M metagenome (GOLD analysis project Ga0172377, IMG submission 119749) | Leachate microbial communities from a municipal landfill in Southern Ontario, Canada - Pumphouse #3 metaG | ecosystem: Engineered > Solid waste > Landfill > Unclassified | place: Canada... | reverse complement strand
GTAAATGAGGGTGCGATTTCTGCTGCGGCACTTTCTGAAGGGTTGAAGAAAAAGGCAAAGGAAGCGGAAGAAAAAATCCGCTCGCTGGAAGATTTATAGGAAAACCTGTTGTCGGGGGGCAGTATGTGCATATTATTTCACCCCCACTCACTCTGTTGTCCTTGAGGCCATCAGCCCCCTTTGTCTTCCTGGAAGCCGTTTACGACCGAAGGATCTGTCAGGAGTTACCCAAACCATGCGCGAAACTCTGGCGAAGCTCCAGATCTTTCGTCGGACTGACGCCCTCCTCTAAGATGGCAGAGAGGGTGAAAGTCATCCTATAGTAAACACTGTTTTCCTAGAGCGAAGCGAAGGATCTGTCACGAGCTACCCCGTCCATAGTAAACACTCCTGACTGTTTACTATGTCGATGAGATTCCTCTTGCGAGATCATTACGTCGCACGTTGTGCTCCTCATGATTACAGCCGGTATGGAACTTGCACCATCCTTATGACGACATTGAGGAGAATGAGTGTAATACTCATTGATGGGTATCCGGGGATGTTCTGTTATAATAATTTAATATGCCAATTGAAAAACTAAAATTACTTAAGGACGAAGTTAAAAATTACCCTACTTCCCCCGGTGTATACCTGATGAAAGATCGGCGGAAAAACATTATCTACGTCGGCAAAGCTTCAAACTTGAAAAACCGGACATCATCTTACTTTGTTAACTACAAAAGGCAACCCAAAAAAACTCAGATACTCCTTAACAATATTGATGAGATAGAGTACTTTGTAACCAGCTCAGAGGAAGAAGCCCTCGTGCTTGAACTTAATTTTATCAAGCAGTACCGCCCTCATTACAACATTGCCCTGAAAGATGATAAAAGCTTTCCATATATAAAAATTAATACTCAAGAAGAATGGCCACGTGTTGAAATTACACGTCGACCACTAACCGACGGAGCACGTTATTTTGGGCCGTATGGTAATGGAGTATCTATAAAGCGGACATTAAAAGTAATGAAAAGGATTTTTCCGTTTCGGTCCTGTCGGAGTGAAGTTGGATGGCATAAGACACGCCCATGCCTTGAATACGACATGGGGCGTTGCCTGGGACCATGTTCTAATAAAACCACACAAGAAGAATACCAGGCTGTGATTGAAAAGCTAATATTATTTTTAGAGGGGCGTCACGGTGCCGTTTTAAAAGAACTTGAAAAAGAAATGAAAACTGCTTCTGCCAATCAGGAATTTGAACGGGCGGCCTTTTATAGAGACCAGATAACCAACTTGAAGAAAATTTTAACCTATCAGGAAATGGCGACAAAGGTAAAAGGTGACCGCGATGCGATAGCTTTTTACCAGTACGAGAAAGCGACTTTTGGACAGATATTTTTTGTTCGGTCCGGGAAAATAACGGGGCGTGAAGGATTTTTCTTGAAGCACACTCAGTACGAATCTGATATCAATATAATGACAAGTTTTGTGAAACACTTTTACAATTCCGCTATGGAAATCCCACCGACAATCCTACTTCAGCACGCGATTACTGACCGCGCAGTTATAAGCAACTGGTTAAGAGGAAAGGCTGGCCGCGCCGTTACAATCTCAGTGCCAAAAAAAGGGCCAAAGAAAGAACTTGTTGATCTGGTTGCTGAAAACGCAAAACAAGGTTTGGAAAGTATGCGCTTCAAACTGATTAAAAATGAAAGAGACACGTGTGAGCCGCTTATTGAGCTCCAAAATACGCTGGGCTTGCCTGTTATACCTAAAAGAATTGAAGGATACGATATTTCAAACCTTGGGGGCAAGATGGCGGTAGGAAGCATGGTTGTTTTTGAAAAAGGTAAAGCGGTACCTGCTAAATACAGGCGTTTCCGTATAAAGACTGTTGATGGCGCTGATGATTACCGCATGCTAAAAGAAATTACCTCCAGAAGGTTCGGACATGGCGATACCGGCAACGATTCTGAATGGGGGGTGTTGCCGAACCTTGTATTGATTGACGGAGGGAAAGGTCAATTGAGCTCAGTTCTCGCGGCAGTTCCGGTTGAAATTACAAGGAAAGTATCTTTTATAAGCATTGCTGAAGAAAATGAGGAAATATACACTCCGGATTCGAACACGCCGATAGTGCTACCAAAAAACAGTCTTGCGTTGCAGTTGCTACAACGAGTGAGGGACGAAGCGCATCGGTTTGCGATAACTTACCACCGCAGTATGTGCAGTAAGAAAAGCTTTGAATCTCCCCTTGATAGTATCCCTGGTATAGGGCCCAAAAGAAAGAAGGCCCTTCTTGAACATTTTGGATCAGTAGCTGGCATCAGAGAAGCTAATGTTGACGAGATTGCCCGGGTTAAGGGAATCACGCAGGAGCTTGCTGAAAACATTAAAGCTGGTATTTGAAAACACCATATCGCATGATATTCATCGAACTGGTTTCTGGCTTATGTATTATTATGTAAACTATATTCCGTTCAATATATAATCGGACACAACCTTGCTTATGCCACCCTCGTCTACGGAATCTGTCACGACATCTGCAACTGCCTTTACCTCTGGGTATGCATTGCCCATTGCAACACCCAAGCCAGCAGTTTTAATGAGGGAAAGGTCATTCAAACCGTCCCCTATTGCGATGGTTTCTTCAAGGGTGATTCCAAGATAATCGCACAGCACCTCAAGAGCGTTACCCTTGGATACTTCAGGATGAAGGATGTTATAAAAATTAACGCCGGGGAAAGCAGGTGAACTGGCAGTGGAAAAACGCAAAAGGCCTTCAAATTCCTTGATTAATTCTTTTGCCTGCTCGTATTCTTCAGGGTGGCGGGCAATCGTCTCCATTTTAAGGATTTCTTTCGTTTTGCCGATTACAGCAAGATCGTCAATCATTATGCTGACATTAAAAAAGAGGTCATGGATTTCATCCGTCCAGTTTGACCTTTCGGCATAGAAAGACGAATGGTCATAAAGCTCCAGATACGTTGAAGTTTCCCGGCTGTATTCAACAGCTTGCAAAACTTTTTTCTTTTGAATTGGCTTGGAGTATATAACATCACCTGTGTGCGGGTTACTTATCAGGGCACCATCAAAGAATATATGATAACCATCTAAACAAAGCTCTTTCAAGACGCAATCACAAGCTTGTACTACCCTGCCAGTTGAAAGTGCAACTGTAACACCAGCGCCAACCGCTTTCTTGACAGCCTCAGTGTCACACCTGTTGATATTGCCTTTTTGATCTACCAGTGTGCCGTCGACATCAAGAACCAATAATTTATATTTCATATATTATAATATACCCAATAATGTTCCTTTAACCAAAACACAGGCATGCCAACACCCACCAGAGCACTTCATCTAAGGAGCACGCCAACCATTCCCGCTGCCATTCACCCATACCCACTGCCTCCATGAGAAGTACGCAGCCTGCTGTAGCAACTGCCACCATGAGAACCGCACCCCTTTTCCTTTTGTCATCGTGAGAACCACGACTCATTTTCCCTTGTCACCATAAGAGCACGAAGGCGCCTTTCCCCCTTGTCATCAACAGAGCACGAAGGTTTCTTTTCCCCTTGTCATCATGGGCATATTACTCAAAAATGTGTGCTAGAACGTCTTGGAATTACGCACGGGTCAATCGTGGTATTATTACCCAAACACCAAACCGGTTTGAGGATTGATAAGATGGCCAAAAAAAAGGTGCCCCAAATGCTTGGGTCAAAATGTCAAAAAGGACGGGTTTTATGCCAACGGAAAACAGAGGTGGTTCTGCAAAACATGTAAGAGCTCATTCAATTGGGATAATACTTCCTCCAAGTTATATCATGAGCAGATATGGTTTGAGCGCTGGATATTCGAGGGATATTCAGTAAGACAGCTAGTAAATCAAAGCGGACACAGCCGAGCTAAAATATACCGGATAATAGACTACTGGCTGGCACGCTTTCCACCAGAGTCACGAGAGCAACTCAGTGAGTTTAAATACTTGGTCTTTGATGGCACCTTTCTTCATCGGCCCACCACTATAGTTGTACTTATGGACGCGCTTGCCAATACTGTAATCAGTGGTAAATTCGGTACCAGTGAAAAATCAAACAGTCAATTGATTGATTTCTTTCAACCTCTCGTAAACAAAGGTTTGGATCCAATCAGTTGTACGACAGATGGAAACCCTAACGCTATATATGTAATCAAAGAACTATGGCCCAATATTATCATTCAGCGCTGTCTGGTCCATATCCAGAGACAAGGTCTTAGCTGGTGCCGCAATTACCCTAAAACTGCCTATGCTCGTCAATTAAGAAACATATTCCTCAGGGTTTGCTCTATCCGAAGCCACCAGGACAAAGAACGTTTTATTGATACGTTAGTCGAATGGGAAGAAAAATACGGTGATCTTGTCTCCACCGGTTCAAACAGAGGAAGGGTGTTTAGTGATATTCAAAGAGCCCGCAGCATGCTTATCAGGGCTCTACCAGACATGTTTCACTATCTGGATGACCCCAATATTGCCCGAACAACGAATGGTCTTGAAGGCTATCATTCGCGTCTTAAAAGTCATTACCGTCAGCATCGTGGATTATCAAAGGAAAAGAGGGCATCATACTTTGCCTGGTATTTCTATTTCAGGCCAAAGTAGCACACATTTTTGAGTAATATGCCCATCATGAGAAGCGCGAAGCGCGACGTAATGATCTAAAATAAATTATCCACTTATCTCTATTATCCCAGGGGACCGCTTACAGTCGAAGGAACTATTGCAACAAGTTATTTATTTTCGACAGCAAAATTTAAAGCGAAATAACCTCTCATTTTTTCATTTTTCAAGCGCATTATTTACAACTAATTGGTAATATTAATCTCATTATGTTAGCATTGATATAACCTTTAATAATCAAACTAGAAAACCACCTTGATAAAATCATCAAATAGTAGTGGTTTTCTATCAAAACATTTTCAATACAAACAGGTGAGTAATTGTTTCAAGTCAGCAATACGAATGTCTGCGTTATAGGCGTGGGCTACGTAGGAATGCCACTGGTACAGGCATTTGGTAAAACCATTAAAACCACAGGGTTTGATATAGACCTTACCCGTGTAGGTGAGCTAAATAAAGCCAACACTAACGTAAATATTAACTTCACTGCCTCACCATCTGCCATTAAAACTGCAGATTATGTCATTATCTGCGTGCCCACCCCGGTAAGCAAACAAAAAGAGCCTGATCTTTCCCCCGTAATAGACGCTGCAAGAGTTACCAGTAAAAACCTTAAACCTGGCGCTACCGTAATACTTGAATCTACTGTATACCCTGGTGTAACAGAAGAAATAATGATACCCATACTGGAAGAGAGCGGACTCAAGGCAGGAGTAGACTTTAAAGTTGCCTATTCACCAGAGCGTATTAACCCCGGGGATGATGAGCACAATGTAGAGAGTGTTACCAAGGTTGTTGCCGGCATGGATGATGTCACTACCGAAGCTGTAGCCAGGCTTTACCAGCTGGTTACACCCAGTGTCTATAAGGCGGCAAGTATAAAGGTGGCAGAAGCCGCCAAGGTTATAGAAAACACCCAACGAGACCTTAACATAGCACTTGTTAACGAACTTGCCATGCTGTTTAACCTTATGGGGCTTGATACTTCTCAAGTGCTTGACGCAGCCGCTACCAAGTGGAACTTTAACCGCTATTCCCCTGGGCTTGTCGGTGGCCACTGTATACCGGTAGACCCCTACTATCTTGTTTACAAGGCAAAAGAGCTGGGATTTCACCCCCAGGTAATAACAGCGGGAAGAGCTGTAAATGATGGCATGCCAAAATACGTAGCTGAACTTGCAGTAAAAGCTCTTAACATTGCCGGTAAGGTTATAAAAGGCTCAAATGTGGTTATCATGGGTTTAACTTATAAAGAGAATGTGGCTGACACGCGTGAATCACCAGCTTACGGTATTATCAAGGAACTGCAGGAATACGGTGTCAATGTATATGGCCTTGATCCATTGTTAACAGATGGAGATATAGAAACTACATTTGAAATTGAGCCTGTAAAACTTGCTAAGTTAAACGCTATTAAACCTGACTCCTTGATATTCACCGCTTCCCATAACGCATTCAAAAAACTGACACTAACACAGCTAAAAGCCATCACCATTCCCAACACTGTACTAGTAGATATAAGACATCTTTTTAATTCTGAAGAAGCTAGTAAAGAAGGGTTTATTTACAGGGCTTTGTGATTAGATAATTATCAAATCAACCTTAAGGATTCTAATTGTACAAGGGTAAAACAATTGCCGTAGTAGTACCGGCATATAACGAAGAAGATTTTATTGCAGATGTAATTCGCGGTATACCAGAATACGTTGACCGGGTATATGTTGTAAACGATGCCAGCACAGATAAAACTGCCCAAATTGCCCAGTCTTTTGCTTCGCGAAACGACAAAATAAAATTGATAAACCATCATAAAAACGGTGGAGTTGGAGCTGCAGTTACCTCCGGTCACATGAAAGCACTTGAAAAAACGATTGATATCGTAGCAGTGATGGCTGGAGATAACCAAATGCCACCTGAATTCATGCCGGCATTACTTGATCCAATTGTTGAAGGCGAAGCGGATTATGCAAAAGGGGATCGCATGTCTGACTCTCAGCATCGGGCAGGAATGCCAATATTCAGGCGATTTGGCACCTTTCTGCTAACCATACTAACCAGGGTTTCTTCGGGTTACTGGCATATTAAAGACCCTCAAAACGGTTATACTGCGATAAACAAAGAGGCGCTATCAAAAATCCCACTTAATGAAGTATACGAAGGTTTTGCTTTTGAAAACGATATGTTGATTAGATTAAACCTTATAAATGCAAGAGTAGTTGATGTGCCTCACCCTGCTATATACGGAGAAGAGTTATCAAAAATTAATTATCCCAAGTTTATCATTTCAACCAGCTGGATGTTATTAAAAAGCTGGATTTGGCGATTATGGAAAAAATATATTACAAGGCAAGCCAGTTGAAACTTGTATTCATAATCAATACGGAAGGACAGGCGCACACTTGGAAAAATATTGCAAAAGAATTTGTTCATAACCAAAACAACGTTTCAATATTTGCTAGAGACTATGGCAAAACACTCAAACTACTTGATCAAGAAGGCTTCATGTATAAATCCTTTAAGCCAATAAAGAACAGGTTGTTTAAAGCTTTAGATATCTTTAAACACAGCATTTTAGGATTAAATTTAAGACTTACGTCCGAAACAAAATTAATTATTGGTTTTGGAGTAGATGCAAACGTTGTCGCTAAAATGGCGGGAGTTCCCTCAATTATTTTTACAGACAGTGAACCCAACGGTATCCAGAATATACTAATCAAATGGTTTTCAGATTGCATCATCACCCCTGCTAAATTTGGACTAAATTTAGGTAAAAAACATTTACGAATTCCCAGCTATAAAGAACTGGCTTATTTACATCCAAATCATTTCACCCCTGACCCCTCAATTAAAAAAGAACTCGCGTTAAATGACACTGATAAATATGCCATTTTAAGATTCAACGGTTTTGATGCAGTTCATGATATTGGTCGCACAGGATTTTCTTTACGAGATAAATATGCGCTAGTAGAAAATTTAAAACCTTACTTAAAAGTGCTTATATCTTCTGAAGTGGAATTACCTGGGGATCTTCAACAATATGCAATAAACATATCATATCAACGCATCCACCACGCTTTATATTATGCCGATCTCTTAATTGCGGATACTGGTACGATGGCTACAGAAGCTTCTGTATTAGGCACTCCAACAATTATGTGTCTTTCTAACTATAAAGAATTTGGCAACTTTGTAGAACTGGAAAATGATTATGATCTGATGTATGCATTCTCTAATTCAAATCTTGCCATTAAAAAGGCACTCGAGTTAGTACAAGAACCAGACTTAAAAACCAAGTGGCGAAACAAAAGGTCAAAACTACTCGAAGATAAAATAGATCTTACTTCTTTTACGGTCGATTTAATCTCAAGATGGCCAGAGAGTTTTAATGAACTAAAGGCCAGTAAGGTAGATAAATGAAGATCCTTATAGTAGTAGGTGCAAGGCCTCAGTTTATTGAACATTTCTCAATGTTAAGAGGATTGAGGAAAAACCATACGAAAATATTTGTACATGCCGCCCAGAATAATGTTTATTTTGTGAACAGGGTATTCTCCGGAGAGGTGATGTAACAAATGTATTCTATTATTGCAAAACACCTGGTATATCCTCTTGGCGATCTCGCTTTAGGTACATCTGTTATGAAATATTACCGGCAGTTAGACCAAACCCAGTGGTTGTCGCACGAGAAATTAAAAGAAATGCAAAATGCCAAACTGCAAAAGCTGACTCGACATGCATATACCAACGTGCCTTATTATAACAGTCTTTTTAACAGCCTTGACTTATTACCTGAAGATATCTCAACACAAGAAGATCTTGTCAAATTACCAATTCTGACAAAGCAGATAATTACCTCAAACTTTGAAGGTCTCAAAGCAAAAGACTTCCGTAGATATCATCCGATATTGAATAAAACCGGTGGCTCAACCGGTAAGCCATTACAGTATTACATTACCAAAGACTTAGCTTCTATCAACTGGGCTGGTATGTTTAGGGGATGGGAGTGGGCAAAATATAACTTGGGAAATAAACGTATAACTATTGGAGGCTCCTCTCTCTTACCAGATGACAAAATATCTCTATTCAATAAAATCAGGGGGGCGCTAGAACGTAATTTACCATTGACTGGAGCCCATCTAACCGAAGAGATACTGGAAAGCCATGTCAATACCATCATTGGATATAAGCCCGAGTTCTTTTATGGCTACTCGTCTGCTATTTATGTTCTTGCTGACTATTGCAAACAAATGGGAGTTGATGATATTCAACCTAAGGCAGTATTTACTACCGCGGAGATGCTTCTGCCTCACTACCGCTTTCTAATTGAAAAACAGTTTCAATGTGAGGTTTATGATCAGTATGGCTCTAATGATGGTGGTATCCAGGCATTGGAATGTGAGTATCACAACGGTTTTCATATAACAACCGAAAAAGCCATTGTGGAAATAGTTGATGATAAAGATAATTTAGTGGAGCCCGGGCAAACAGGGCGCATAATTGTTACGGACCTTCATAACTATGCTATGCCTTTTATCAGGTATGAAAATGGTGATATGGGTACATTATCAACCGAACAATGCCCATGCGGGAGGGGTTTACCTTTATTAAAATCACTTGAAGGCAGAACTTCAGATATACTCAATTTTAGCAATGGTGTTTCTATAAGTGGACCTGCAGTAACACTTATATTCAAAGACTGTGACGTTAAGCAATATCAACTGGTTCAAACCGATCACAATGAACTGTCTGTCAATATCATAAAGGGTAATAACTATTCCCAAAACGATGAAAATCATTTTATGGGCTTACTGAGACACCATGCTGGCGAAGAAATCTCAATATCAGTTAATTATTGCGAGAACATACCTAAAACAAAAGCTGGTAAGCACAGGTTTATTATCAACGAATATGAAAATAGGAAAGTTAATAAAAATTCCAAATGAGTAATTCTTATGTAGAAATAATAGCTGTTGGCGATGTCATGCTTGGAGATGGTCCCTTAAGCGTTGGAAAAGGCGTTTCTTCCACGATAAAACGCATTGGAAGCGAAGTTATATTTGAGCATATCAAACCAATATTAAAAAATGGTGATGTTGTGTTTGCCAACCTTGAAGCGGTGTTAGCAGATGTTGAAAAAGCTTATGCAAAGGACAAGCATTTTACGCTCTTAGGCGCTCCTTCATCAATTGAAGGTTTGAAATATGCTGGCTTTAACGTCTTGTCTATTGCGAATAATCATGCACTTGAATATGGATCCCTTCCACTACTTGAGACAATAGAATTACTTGAAAACAGTGGGGTCATGTGTATTGGTTTAACAAACTCTAATCTAAAATACAACCAACCGCGTTTTAGGGATTGTAATAACACCCGTCTTGCATTTCTGGCTTATTGTCTGGTTAATGACCCTACTGCGTATACCACTACCGATGATGCTGATGAAATTTATACAGAAATTAAGAATGCCAAAACTCAAGCTGACGCGGTAATTGTGTCTATGCATTGGGGTGATGAATATATACAAAGACCATCTGTCAGTCAGATTGAAATGGCACATAAAATGGTAGATTCTGGCGCCAGTCTTATTCTGGGGCATCACCCTCATGTGGTTCAAGGGGTTGAAAAGTACAAGAATGCATTGATTGCATATAGCTTGGGTAATTTTGTATTTGATATGGATTATATTCCAAAAACAAGAAACAGCTTTATTCTTGAGTGCTCCTTAAGTAAAAATGGTGGGGTCCAAGAGTACAAAATACACCCTGTGTATATCAATGACAATTTTCAACCTGTACCTCTCCAAAATAGCGACAAAGAAAAAGCGTTGGAGAATATGGATTATTTATCAAGCTTGATACGCAACAGAGACGATGCTTACGCCCAAAGTTATAACGAAGAACTGCTTAGTCAAAATAACCTCGCAAAAAGACAAATGAAGCTCCATTTTTTAAGAAATAAATTCAGATACCCACCAGGCTTTACCGTTAACGTGATAAGGGATTACGTGAGGAAATTATTAAATTGAAAATACTTATCCAAATGGGAAAAATTGGAGACAGTATAATACATCACTCGATAAGTCCTTTGGCGCAGGTGGAAGCTGTTAGCGAAGTAATGCTTGTTACCAAAAAACCAGGGCCACCAATAGAAAAGGTTAAGTATTATTCTCCACCAAAACTGTTTATGAAATCCGCGGTTATTTCTGTAGCATGTGAATTTATAGTGCTAATAATCTTGGCAATTATCAAAAAGCCTAAAGTCATAATTGGCTACTTACTGTTCCCCCACGGAGTTATGGCATACCTGGCAGCAAAACTTACCAGAAAACCAATTGCCATTTCACTGATTGCCGGGCCCGTAGAACTATATGGAATTGGCAGTCCCTTAGATTATGGTCCCAAGGAAGAATTAAAACTCTATGGCAAAATAATGCTCGAAGTTTTAAAGAGGTTGAACGCGATTATTGTCAAAGGGTCTTTTACCAAAACCTTTCTTAAAAAACAAGGTGTAAATAGCAGTAAAGTATTTCCAATAATTAATTGTCCTAATACCAAAGAGTTTTATCCAGTTAAAACAACTAAAGAATTTGACGTTATATTTGTCGGCCGTCTTGCACCAGTTAAAAATGTAGAAACGGTATTATTGGCCATCGGTGAGTTAAAAAAGATTAAGCCAAATATAAAGGCATGTATCATTGGCGATGGCCCTTGCCGCAAGCAATTGGGGGACATGACGCACGGACTCGGATTAGAAGGTAATGTGCATTTTGCTGGACACCAGAAAGATGTCGCTTTGTATCTGAACAAATCACGTGTGTTTATTCTTACCTCAAAGCGCGAGGGATTTCCAAATGTATACCTGGAAGCCTTGCTTTGTGGTTTGCCCGCGGTTGTTTCTAACTGTGGAGATATAACAGATATAGCAAAAGACGGTTACAATTCCTTTGTTATTGATGACTGTTACGACCATAAAGCCTTTTCTGAAGCAATATTAAAACTACTAACAGATGAAGAGCTTTATAACAACATCGTTTTGAATATCAAAGAGGCAGTAGAAAAGATTGAGAATAATAACAATAGCGAGATTTGGGCAACCATAGTAAGTAACCTGACACAAGAATAAAGGCTCGAATGTCATGGCTGGTGCAAATAATAATTGACAACAAAGCATTAAAAATCTGAGATGAATAATAACAAGAGTAGGTTAATCGCTAGGGTATTCTGCGCACTTGCCTTTACATCCCTGGCAGTTGCCCTGCTCATCGCATGGCTTAACCCTGCTACTGGTTATGAGCTTGATATCTATGCAAGTACGCCACTTGCAACCTGGGCTCTGATTGGAATTACCATGGCAACAGGTGCTGGCATCATTATCCATCAACTAATATCCAAAGGGTACAAACATAACCGTATTTGGGCACTTGGATTTGCACTGTTCGTTTTCGCCCGCCTTGCATTTCTATGGGTCCCTTATGCCAGAGGGTATCTTACCTGGGATGGTGATAACATCAGCCATTGGGGATATATCATAGATGTTTTAGATACAGGCTACTTATATGCCGAAAACTCATACCCTGTAACCCATTCCATCCTTGCTCAGGTTATTCAGATAACTGGCCTTTCAATCAGGACCGTTACCAACTTAAGTACAGGGATTCTTTCTGCCTTCTATATGGTAGGAATATATCTTCTATCAACCAGAGTTACACCTCAAAAGAAGTACCAACTCACAACAGTATTGTTAGCAGGATTTATCCCTTTAATGGGTGGATATGAAGTTTTTCTGATGCCTAACGGCTGGTCAATTCTTTTTATGCCATTTCTTTTTTACCTGTTTTTTAGCCGGAAGATAAGTCTTGCTTATTCAATCCCCTTTATTCTGATACTCATCTTGTTTCCCTTCTTCCACCCTCTCTCCAGCCTGATGCTTGCCTTGTCATTTGTGGTGATTCTTATTTTCAGTTCATTATTCTGGTACTTTACCGGTAAGAATATCAAGTTTAACCAAATCAATCTTAAAGTTGCAGACCCTCTAACGCCTGCAATGACTCAGTTTGTATTACTTATACCGTGGATTCTATCTTTCAATCAATTTATACCCAATATCCGCAGTATGTGGGCCCAGATTACCTCAGGTGCCTCAAGCCAGTTTGGGGGTATTAGCGATACTTTAGTTAAAATCAATATGACCGGTTGGGATACAGTAATACTTTTCTTTAAGCTCTATGGTGTTACAGCATTTATGATACTTATATCTATTGCGGGTATGATACTTCTACTTGTAAAAATCAAAAAGAGTAAAAATAAAGCTTCGTATCTACCTCTTCTTGCTATAGGTAGCCTTGTAATGTTTTTTGGCCTTCTTTATCTTTTATATCTAATAGGTTTTCCTGGAATGAGTAGTATCGGCGCAGACCGCATGCTCTCTTATTTGGCAATGTTTACACCTATAATTGGAGGCTATGCCCTGGTTGTATTGGCAAAAAGCATCCGCTTCAAGCCGTTATTCGCTACATTAACAATACTTATCTTGGGAACTGTTTCTTTTCTTGGGGCAAGAGGTCTTTATTTTTCACCCTATAATCTTAAGCCTAATATTCAGGTTGATAATCATTCAATGGCAGGCTCTGAGTGGTATGTAGAAGCTAAAAACCCAGATCACTTATCGGCAACAATTATGTCACCTATAAACAGATATGCAGACGGGATTTTGGGGAGAAATGCAGCCTCCGCACGTAGTGATTTGGGAAGCTCGCGCATCATACAGGCAGAAGACCATTTTGGATACAATGAATACATTACCATAGGAGAGCAATATTCAAACCCACTTCTTTTAAACATTACCAAACTCGATAGAATTATTTACGGAACAGTTTGGGATATAGCAGGAAGGTTTAAAAACGGGGATTTTGTAAAGCTGGATAACGATTTTTCAGCAAACAAACTCTATGAAAATGGTGAATATTCAGCATACTTGGCTTAACAATATATTCTGAAGCGTTTTTTAAATATGAAAAAAATTAATCTCTGTCGAGTTATATACGGATTTGCACCGGGTGGTGGCGGTTCAGTGACCCATACAATCGAACTTAGCCGACATATGGCCTCTCGCTTAAACAAACAGTTCATAATTGTGCCAAAACAAGACATGGATACATCTGAACTAGATCAAAGTTATCCTTTTGAAGTTTGCAGGATAGATCATTGTAAATTTTCTTGGCTAATTAGAATCAAAAAAAGGTTCATTCCATGGTTGCCAGTTATTCCGTTGATACATTTCTCATATGGTATCAGTGTAATAAAGAAGATTATATCTTTAAACAAATCGTACAAAATTGATATCATCCATTCTCATGGTGTTGACGTAGGACCTTCGGCTACTATATCAGGCTGGATTTTGAAAATACCTGTAGTCTGGATGTTACACGGCACTTGTTTGGCATACTCTAAAATATGCGGGTTTTACGAAACCATAATGACTAGACTATTTAAACCAGATCATCTACTTGTATTAGATGACGGTTCTCCTGCTCCACAAAAGTTCACGAAACTTTTAAAAGATAATGTTACCGTTGTATATCACGGTATTGATACCAATAAATTTAAACCTTTAAAAAAACCGGGCTATCTTTTGAATGAATTGAGTCTTCCTGAAAATACGTTTATTGTATTGAGCCCCCACAGCTTGGTACCCGTCAAGGGTCAAGAATACGCCATTGAAGCGTTCGACCAATTTATGCTGAACTATCAAGTTGAAAATGCTTTTTTAATTATTGCTGGTAGCGGTGAATTGAGAAACACTCTTGAACAAACCGTTAAGGAAACAATTATCGCTAAATTTGTAAAGTTTGTTGGGGCAATTCCAAACGACAAAATGCCAGACTATTTCGCTTTATCAGATGTCGTTTTATCCACCAGCTTTTTTTGCAACATGAATCGTACCACACAAGAGGCAATGGCTTGCGGGAAACCAGTGATTGCTTTTGATTCAGGTGGGGCGAAAAAGGTAGTTATTAATGGTCAAACAGGACTTTTGGTAGAGCCCGGCAACAATCATGCTTTAGCAAACCAAATAGCAAAGCTAAATAACGACTGTAACCTACGATGCGAGATGGGAAAACAAGGACGTGAATTCATAATTCAAAATCGAGGTTGGGAAAAACGGATTGAGCAAGAGTTGACTATTTACCGCATGCTCACCCAGTGGGAACAAAATATAAACTGATTGTAAATTAAAGCCCGCCTGTTATATGAGATAAAGTCAACATTGCAACTCTGTTGAACCTATAACCCAATTCTAATTGCAGGTGTTACCAACGTAAGGCTGTTT
>Ga0172377_10004107_pt1 | contig 14977 bp, 9 predicted proteins | sample Pumphouse3metaG_FD_119749 | JGI IMG/M metagenome (GOLD analysis project Ga0172377, IMG submission 119749) | Leachate microbial communities from a municipal landfill in Southern Ontario, Canada - Pumphouse #3 metaG | ecosystem: Engineered > Solid waste > Landfill > Unclassified | place: Canada... | reverse complement strand
TACTCAAAGTTCAGGTCAAAGCAGATAATACCTCCCAAGCGACCGATATCTGTGTCTACAACAACTGCGGAACTTCCTGATGTCTCTCCTTTTTCTATAGCTCCAATTGTGATATTTACCTTGTGATATGCGTTCAATAAAGAACCGTCTGGGCCAATGTAGGCCAGAGAATTATAGATTTTTCCATTTTTTGTACACCTAAAAGCCCCCACTACATGACATTTTTCTTTCTTGGCGAAAGCCATATAAATATTCAAGAGTTTGCCGGGCTTATCCAATTTCTCGGCCTGTTTCAAAGTTTGAGCGTATATCATGGCTTCGGAAAAAACTATGAGATCAAGTCCATAGCCTTCCAGTGAAGTCAATACATTTTTTGACCATTTTAAAATCGTCTCGCGCTTAGGTTCCCTAAGAAGTGCTCTATCGAACATTACCGATGCAACATTGATATATTTAGACATACCAGAATTCTCCTTTTATTATGATGTATCTAGATTACTGATTACTTAAGTGCGAAATCCTGTATTTCGCACGACTCTTTATAATGTAAGGGTTGGCGGTTGTTTCCGTTCGGCGCTATTCCGGCAGTGTTCATTACCTTTTCCAATATATCCCCGGAGACGATTTTATTGTTAAACACTCTTACACTTCTTCATTACTTTATAAAAATCCACAATTCTCTCCTTTTCTAAATTGCCGACATACATTAATTATTTCAAGATGGAAGCCTTCCACGTATTAAAATTTCAGCATGTTTCTTTCCTGCATCACTTTCAAGATTTTTATTGTCCCAGCGGCTATGTCGGCAACGTCCCTTTCCGTGTAAACGGGAAGTATTGCAAGCTTGGCGGTACGGGCGTCGAGTTTTTCCGCATGTTTCAGGGCTTCCGGCCAATAGTTGCGGCGTTTCAGATCAGCGGCGACCGGCGCGAGCCGGGAAAACGGCTGACAGCCTGAAGTCGGCCCGTAAACGAGACCCTCCGCTTCAATGCATTTCCTGAAAAATTCAACATTGGCCTTGTTCAGTAAATCGAATATAACTACGATACCAATATCATCTTCATCTTTGACATCCCTGAATTTTAGACCGGGAAATTCATCCCGGAATGAATTTTTAAGCCGCCTTGAATTGCGGCGGCACTGTTCCGTGATCCACGGCAGCTTCCGTAATTGGGCAAGGGCGACGGCAGCCGCCATTTCCCCCATCCGCCACTGCAGTCCGCAGACGGGTTCGGTTATAACTGGAACCTCCAGTTTTTCCTCGAATTTCGGGCGCAGAAGGCCGAGGTCGTGATACCGTACCGCAAGTTCATAGATTTTCTGGTCATTAGTTATAAATATGCCGCCATCGCCGCTGGTGATCACTTTGTTGTTTTGAAGACTGAAACAGGCCACATCTCCAAAAGAACCGAGCTTGTGTCCGTTAAAGCTGCCACCACAGGCCTGGGCAACATCTTCAATTACTATGATATTATGTCTATGGGCAATTCCGACGATCTCATCGAGGCGCGAAGCCGCGCCCTGGTAATGAATCACAATAACGGCTTTGGTTTTTTTCGTTATGCACCGCTCAAAACTTTCAGGCGAAAGATTCATACTGGTGTTAATCTCCGCAATTACCGGAGTTGCCCCGCAAAACTCGACCATATTGTAGTCGGTTATCCAGCCAAACGCCGGAATTATCACTTCATCGCCGGGACCGATGCCCAGGGCCTTTGCAGCACAGAAATACGCACCGGAGCCGGTAGCCGTCCCCAAAACGTATTTCGAGCCGATGAATTCGGCGAATTCGTTTTCAAAATCATCCGCAAAATGCGGTTTCCGTTTGCCGTAATGTCTAAATAGCGATTGATTGTCAATCGCTTCGCTCACCAGTTTCTTTTCTTCTTCGCCAATTAAGTTCGCGCCAATGAATTGCGGCGGCAGGGCTTTCGACCTTGTTGCCGGGCCGCCTTCAAACGCCAGTTTATCCGTCATTTTTGCATTCTCCTTAACAATATTTATTAAGCCAATCCAGGCTTTTTCCCAGAAGAGCTTCGGCGGTTGTCTTTTCAAAATGGCAGGTCATGAAACTGACTTCATACCCCCCCTTCCTGAATTCGTGGGTCGGAAACAAATATCCCTGATATCCGCCGCAGCAACTGACCGGAACGCAGTTGGGATATTCGATTTTTAACTTCGTCGTTAGTTCGGACGCGATCTCAAAAGGCCAGGATACCAGCACCGTTTTCCCGATCTTGATAAACTGCAACGGAATATCAAAGCAATTGTCGGGATACGCCTGTACCCGTTCGTAAGCCGTTGCCTTCAGGACGTAAGGATCGGTCATCAGCAATTCCGCATTCTTCCTGCTGTCCGCGCCGCCCGCAACCGGTTTCGCCAGTGAAGCCCGGCGCGCTTCCTCATATTCTTTTTTAGCCGTCGCAGGTTCAAACTTCGTCATTACGGACGCGCGATGTTCGACGGAAGCGGTAAGCAGTCCGGAACCGGGGTCTCTGACAAACAGCGGTTCACTATGGAGAATGCTTTCTCCCAATATTCCCCCGATCCGCTCCCGGGATTTCCCGTAACGCCTGAGCGGGACAGCGTCTCCAGCGCCTCCGAGCGTGAAAAACGCGGGACATTTGCAGGTGGCGCTGATCTTTTTCCGCAGATAGTGAGGATAATCGGAGGAAACGCGATAATGCGCCACTTCCCGTTCTTCTCCCCCCGTAACCGGATGACAGCCGAAATTGGCCAGTACGGCGCCGATGTTCCCGTAATTGTCTTTAAACCTGAGGACGGTAAGTTCATCGTCCACTTTGCCGAAATTGTAATCCCCGGGATTTTCAGGATAAATATAATTGTTTTTAAGCTGACCGTCGTTTCTGATCGTCCGGCGGTTGAACAACAACTGCGGGACTTTTATCCGCGCGGTTTCAAGAACTCCGTCGCGCAGATTGCGGAGACTTTCTTTCGCCGCCTCCACGATCTTAATATAAAAATCCTCCACAAAACTTTCTTCCGGCTCCGGGAAACCAACGGAGGCGAACGCCGAATCGTATGGATGAAGGGCCGGCGCGAAATGCGTATGGGAACAAGACAGCATTATATCCGGGAAACCGATGCCGACCGCGTTTTCAAGGGTTTCATATATTTTCCGGCAATCCTGATATCTTATCCCGATCAGGTCAAAGGTAAAAATCAATACCGTTTTGTCCTTATCAGCAAGCGCCAGACAAGCCATTTCCAGCGCTTCGCTTATTCCTTCCGATTTTCGCTCGCGCGTACTGTAGCCGTGCAGCCATACCGGCTCTTTCGGTGTAATATCCCTGACCGCAGTTCCGAATTTCATACAAACTTTCCTTTTTTTATCCTTTTATTGCTCCCGCGGAGAGGCCTTTGACAAAGAGCCGCATGCAGAATATAAATATAATTATAAGCGGAATTGACGCGATAGTATAACCGGCCATCAATTCGCCCCAGTTCTTGGTGTATTCGCCTTCCAGATGGAGCAGCGCCACCGCAATTACCTGCAGTTTGCTGTCACGTAGATACAGCAACGGACCGACAAAGTTGTTCCATACCCCGATAATCCGCAGGATCGCCAGCGTGCCGATAATCGGCATGGACATCGGTATGACCACATGCCATATTTGGTGCATTACCGAACCGCCGTCGATTTCGATCGCCTCGAACAGATCCTGAGGTATATCCTCGATAAAATTTCGTAGTACGTATATAGTGAACGCCTGAGCGCTGGCGATTCCCGTGATGATCAGTGCCCAGTGGGAATTGTACATTCCCAGCGAACAGATCAGCTTAAAAGTCGGCACCATATTCACCACGCCGGGATACATCATCAGCAGCATAAACACGAAAAACAATACCTTTGAACCAGGAGCTTTGTAACGGGCGAAGAAAAACGCCCCGATCACCGCAAGCACTATCGCCAAAATTGTGGTAGTGAACGCGATAAACGTGGTGTTGAAGATTTTGTCCCCGATATGAGCCCAGCCGACCGCGAAATTCTCCCAGTGAAAAGGCGCTTCCGGCAACCATGGATTGCGCGCGAACTGCTGGTTGTCCTTTAGTGATATATTCAGCATCAGGTAGAGCGGCAGAAACGTGAAGAAAAAAACCACCCACAAAAATCCGTGTTTGAAAAATTCAGCAAATTTCGATTTAACTCGTCTGGCCATTTTTATAATTCCATTATTTTTGCGTTCTTACGAATTTATTGTTGAAGAAAGTCAGAGCCAGTGTAACCAGGAACAGCAAGAGCCCGACTGCACAGCCATAGCCAAAATACCCTCGGCTGAAGGCCTCCCTGAACACCAGCAAGCCAGGAACCGTGGCAATACCATTGGGGCCGCCGGATTCGCCGACAAACAGATAAACATTCTGCCATTGCTGAACAGTATTGATAATCATCAATACCAAATTGATTCGTACTTGAGTCATAATCAGCGGCAGTTCTATTTTCCTGAAAATACTAAATGCTCCCGCCCCATCTATCTCTGCCGCCTCATAGATTTCCTCCGGAATATTCTGAAGGCCAGCTAAATAGATCAGCACCCCAAAAGCCCCCACCCAGGGGAATCCTGCAAAAACCAATGACGGAATTACCAGCGCTTCATTTGACAGCCATTGGACAATCTCGGTTGGGCTAAGCAACCCAAAGACCCGTAAAACCTCGTTTAAAACCCCTGTATTCGGTTCGTAAAAGTATTTCCACATCAGAAAAAAAACCATTGCCGGTACCACCATAGGAATAACAAACATTACCCGATAAATGTAGCTGGCGCGATCATTGATAATATGATGTAATATTACTGCTGAAAGAATAGGAATAATCATTTTGAAAATATTAGCGACAATGAAAATGCTGACAACCCCGAAAGCCCGCCACAACTCGGTGTCATACATTAGCTTGTGCAGATTGTCAAGACCGGTGAATTCCTCAATCATATTTCCGTCCCAACGGTAAAAGATATGGATAAATCCATTAAATATCGGATAATAGTTGAAAATCAGTACCAGCGTCAGCGGAATTGCTACCAGAAAATAAACCGGCCAGTAAAATTTGAGTTTTTTAATGCTTATGTTGACTGCCATTTTACTTACTATCCTTGGTTTTTAACTCATTCAAAATATTAATAAGTTTCCGGAAATTATAAATATTATTGTAGCTGGAAATCAGAGTCTCCTGTATTAATTCATAGCGAATATCAAGACGCTGTTTGTAAACAGGATGAATATCTGTTCTTAATCCATCCAGGGTTATTGAGGAGCGTTGTTTTTCAAGTTCCAGCAGAGTCCTCTGACTGGCGAGAAGAACTTCCCGGCATTCCTCTATTTCCAATGGTACCTTATTTATAAAATCATTCCAGAAAGTTTTTTCCGCCTCTTTATCCTTGATAATAATCATTTCCAAGCTTTCCAGCATCCTACGCTGTGAGCCGCTTGAAACCCAAAAAGGCGGTTCAACCATTCGCCTGCCTGAACCAATTTGCGGTTTACAGTATTTGAGAATCCCTTTATAATTTGCTTTTTTAACGGCAGGCAGCCATTTACAGTAATCAACCATAATCATTTGGTTTATTTTCCAAGAGGTGGTAAACAGAAGGAATTCCAATGCCAAGTCAAAATTTTTTGAAGCTTTGGGAATACCAAACAGACCAGCCACGCCAAGGCCTTGTTCTGTCGTCCGTCCTGCAAAATATTTGGCATAGGGACTGTTCACGCCGACTGTTGGGAACTCCATTATCCCTACTTTAAAAGGTGCGTTTTTGACCATTGAATAGGCGTTCCAAGTACCTTCCGGGAAAAAACCTACCCTGCCAGCAAAAAACAAAAACTTGGTTTGCTCCAGATCAGTTGCCATGAATCCTTTTCCAAAATACCGGCCTATTTTTTTTACAATATCTACGGCTGTAATAATTTTCTCGTAATCAAGTTTGCCATTCTTTAACGCATCAAGTATTTCAGCAGAAGTAACATAAGGGTAACAAGCTTCTGAAATGTTATCGTTAATATCGCTGTTCATTTGAGAAAAATAATATACAAAAAGATAGTTTAATGTAGCCTTATCAAATCCTCTTACCCCGATTGGTATTATCGGTTCTCCTGTTTTCTCACCATATTCTTTGAGTTTTTCACAGGCAGCAAACCATTCGCTAAGAGTTTGCGGCAATTTATCAGTTCCGGCGGCATTCTTCAGGAGTTCCATATTAACATATATCCGAAAAACGGAGGAATATGCGCCAATTCCGTAATATTCGCCGTATTTTGAGTTTAATGCACTTTTCATGTTATCATGAAAGGTGTCTTTCCAAGGGATTTTTTCAAATGGAGTACCTTTGTTAAAAGGGTTAGGTTGACTGATGTATGGTGAAAGCGGGATAAAATATTGATTATATAATTCATCAGTTCCCTGTAATTTGAGAATATCCGCAGGTTCTCCGCCAATAAGCTGCGTTAAAAACCATTGCGGATAACCGCGCCACGGGACGGTTGTCTGAATAACCTTTACCTTTTCTCCCTGGCTGGCCTTATACTCCTCAAACATTTTTATTGCTTCATCATATCCTTCCCGAAAACCGTCTTCTAAATTCCAATGAGCAAAAGTGATAGTTTTTAATGACGGGTCCAGAAGCTTTTCTCCCGAGCTGTTCACATACACGGCAATAACAGAAACCAGATAGAAGAATCCGGCCATAAACAAACCAAATTTCTGAAACTGATTTTTGCTGTTTTTATTTTTTTTGTCCATTTGTAATCTCTTTGGTTTGAGCTTTGGGAGCTTCCAGAAATCTCCTTACCACAAACACGCAACTCGACCCAGGATATTTTTTCAGAAACTCATTATAATATGCAGTCGCCTTTTCCCGTTTTTTTAACTTTTGATCGTAGATACGGCCAATTCGATATAAGATAATTTCCGCGTTTCTGGGATTTGCGATACCGGCCTTATAGGCCATTTCCAGATGTCTGACCGCAGAAGAATAATCTTTTCCGGCGGTAATATATTTTTGTTCGGCAAATAGATGAACAGGAACAAGATATTGAGATTTCCCTTTAAAATCACGGCAAAAATTTTCCAGGCGAATGAAGGCATCATTAATATTACGGGGGTCGGAAGAGTGAAACTTACCGGTCAAGGAAAAAAGTAAGGCGGTACATGCCTCGCATGATGTCGGTAATTTATTAATAATTTTTTGAAAAATTTCATCAGTATTTATTTCAGAAGCTAAGTTTCCATAAAATTCTTCACGGAATTGAACCAATTGCGCTATCCGGCCGTAAGTTAGCGCTGCTTGACTCCATACTTGAATCGGCAAATCTTCGTCCTGATATAAGGTTTTTAACGCTATCAACCCTCTGTCCATATCCTGTTTTACCGGGTCAAAGACAATACAGAGAGCCTTAACCAACTGCGCCTTCGGTTTGCCGGGAACTTTTTCCGCCAACCTCCGCGCCTCAGTATAATTCCCGTTCCCATATGCTTTTAACATATTGTTAACAACAGTTTCCGCAAAGACAGCCCATTCAAAACAAAACAACGAAGCTATACATAATATTAATTTTTTAATTCTAACTTTCATAATATTAATTTTGTGATTGACGGTATTTTCAAACTGAATTATATTAATATACTTTTCAGGATTTTTTAATTTTGCTAGTATAACGAACTGCTACGAGTACAATTATTTGTCAAGTAGAGCCGCTTCACATTTATACATGACCGACTCAATGGCCGGGACGCACACCATTTTCATCAGTCTTACACCGAAACAGGCATTATTAAAACCACCCACAATAGCCTGTTAGAAGTCAATTAACCAATATAACTCAGGTCTTTTTACTTTGACCTGTTCATTGGAAATATTTAGAACTGGTTCCAAAACCCTTTAAGGATGGTTCGCAATGCCTTTATAACGATTGACGTGTGCCTGAAGTTTTGAAATCAGTTCATTTAGATAAAAAATCAGATTTGTTTCATAAGTTTTCCAATTTACCTACTGCTATATTATCGCAATTTTATACTTTTTAACCTGCTTGTGATTATTTTATTACAGTAGTAAACAGTATTCTTTCCGTCCTCAAAACTGCAATGCGGCATCGTCCCGGATTTAACGCAATCAATAAAATAACGATCTGCTGCTGTAAATCCGGCGTAAACTGCAAATTCATTTGGAACCAAATCGATGTCTTTAATCATTTCAACGTCTTTCTGATCCCGTCGGATAATTACTGCATCAGTATGCATTCCGGTTTCTTTTTGGTCGTAAGGAGTAAATGATTCTCTAATATAACACGAAATTCCATCTCCGTGAATCTGCCATTCCTGGACCCTACCGCCGACTCGGATATTACTGGAGAAAATCCCGGTAGCGCCATTACTTACGGCTGCAAGGGCATAAAATGCCGAGACTTCCTCATCATCTGCAGTTTTGGCCAAGGATGGATAAAATTCTATTATTTCTCCACCGATGAGATAACGCATCAAATCAAGTGCGTGAATCATATCACCGGTGAGCCATTCAATACAACCTTTAAAAGCCATCTTTGGACCAAATCCTTTATAAAAATTGCAATTCACATTAAGTATCGGACTACATTTTAGGACTTCTTTGCGGCAGTATTGTACCAATGGATTGAAGCGACGATTAACACTGACCATACTTATTACCCCGGCTTTTCGCGCCGCATTTGCAAGTTCCTGAGCATGTTCAAGAGTCATAGCTAGAGGTTTTTCTACCATGACAGCCTTTTCTTGTGATATAACATCTTTAACGATATTTAAATATATTTCCGGATTGTAATTAGCATGAGCGGTACTCCGGAGATCCTTGTATTGAGGCAATAATACAAGGACAGCCTCCGGTTCTTCATTTTTTAACATTTCTTTATAGTTCAAGTAGTGTCGATTTGATGGAATTCCGAATTTTGCTCCAACTGTGGTCAACCTTTCCTGATTCGAATCACAAATACTCAATTCAATGTCGTCAAAACGTGAAAGTCCCGGCATGTGAAACACTTCTGCAGCATGACCGAGCCCAATAACAGATGTTTTTATTTTTTTCATAATATAATTTTATTACCTCTTTTGTTAAATACATTAATTACAAAATGTTATATGCGATTACAGAAACACGTCTCAATAACGGGCAATATTTTCTGAATCTTAATATTTTTATTTCCGTATAATAAAATCTAAATGTCTGTACAGGACACCAAATTTACATTAATTTATCAATTCCTCATTGATTCCTCCATTAATTTGTCATTGTTTACATTTTTCATCAATTGAAATTAATCAATGATTAAAAAAGTTTTTATTTCTCCCTTTCTGTATTTGAAACTGAACTTGCCGGATGATACGGGGATTGCATTTAACTTATTTTCCAAAAGATCGGTTTCCCATACTTCCTTAATGCCTTCAATTTCCAGCATTGCTTTTCCATTCTGCATATATGGCTCATAGAGTCTGATAATCCAATGATTACCGATTTCACTCTTTTTAATGCAGTCAATTATTACCTTACCGGTTAATTTTATTTTCCGTATATTTTCATTTTTTCGTCCCGGCAGGGATATAACCGGTATATTCAGTTCCATTGCGCTTTCTACGACACTACTTTCTTCGAATGAACTTGGGTGTACGAAAAACGAGTAGGTAAACGAATGCCGTCCCCGGTCGATCCGCGGGTTGGGAAAATGCGGCGCCCTGAGCAGTGAAAGCCGCAATTGATTTTTCGCAAAATCAATACCGTATTTACAGTTATTCATAAGAGACGCCCCAAATTCCTTACAGGAAATATCCGCCCACCGGTAATGCGGAACTTCAAATTTAGCTTTCTCCCAATCTGTTTCGGGATTTAACTTTCTTTCTATGAAACCAAACTGCGATTCGGTTCTGACAATGTCCGCAGGTATATCGGGGAAAAATCCTACTTTCAGAAATTTAGCGTCTTCGCGCCAGTCAACAATGGTTTCGAAGTCGATTCGCCGGAAATCCCGATAAAAATGGATCTGTTGCATTATCCGGCTATTACTGACGGCTTTTTCAGAAAAATAGGTACACCGTAGTGGGCCGGTCTCGGCAATCTGCCATTTAACCTGCTGCCAGTTGTTGACAATATGATTATTGTAGTCGGGAAATATGTCCCAGGCGGAGAAAAAAGAATCCTCGTCGGCAAATATTAGAAACTTATTGGATGGTGCAGAGAGCATTTCTCTTTGCAAGTCAAGAGAAAAAAGAGAAATCAACTCCCCAATCTCATTAAATTTAACCTCGTAAAAAGGAGTTTCAATAGATTTTGACGTCATATTAAAAGGCTTGTTCCCGGAACCGGATGATTTTTTTGTTGTAAACCGCCATGTTGTTGCTTTAAATTCGCTGAGTCCGGAGATATCAATAAGAATATTGTTGTCCGAGAGCTGAATATCTCTGGTTTTACCGTCCTCATCAATAAGCCGCATCCCGGATTTAACTTTGTCTTTAAGGAAATTATCATGATCCCTGACCACAGCATAATCCGTCCTGGAAAACGAAAGCGGATTGAAGAATACAATATTTTCGGGGTTTGTTTCCGGAAAAATATCATTGTAAATTTGGGACAGCAATGATTCCATTTTCTCAAAGAACGAGTTATAAACCCGCAGTGAATCATTATATGCTTTGTCAATGCAGGTTCCGGGCAGAATATCATGGAACTGTTCCGTCAGAATCTGTTTCCACAACGCTTCGAGTTTTGTACAAATTCCCGGTTTGGCGGCAAGTACTGCGAGCAATTCAAGTTTTTTCAACTGTTCTTCCGCCCGACGGTTATATTTTTTATTTAAAGCGCTTGTCGTGTAGGTTCCCTGGTGAGCGTTAAAATAAATTTCATCCGTCCAGACCGGTATCCCTTTGAGATCAATATCTTCCGCAAATTTACCGACTGTTACCGGTTCAAAACATTTCTTGCCTGAAATAGATCTTATGACTTTTGCTTTTTCAAGCATTTCACGAGTCACTCCCTGACCACCATCACCATGACCGTAAAGAAAAAGCATAGCATCATCTTTATGAGGCGGATTATAATGTTCAAGCCAGCGTTTAATTTTGGGGAGAGTCAAATCATCATTATAATGTTCAGCAAGAAGATATCCGACAATTTCACTCCCGTCAGAACTTCTCCATTTAAAGATATTGAACGGAAATAATTTTGGATAAGCAAAATTGAGTTTAGCTGTGAAAAAATATTTAAACCCGGAAAGTTTCATTATCTGAGGCAGTATCTTTCCGAAACCGAATACGTCCGGTAACCACATGATTTGCGAATCGGTATCGAATTCTTCCCGGAAAAACTTTTTTCCATAGAGTATTTGCCGAACTATGGATTCGCCGCACACGAGATTCATATCTGCTTCCACCCACATCCCGCCAACGGGCTCTAGTTTTCCCGTTGCCACTGCTTTTTTTATCATTTTAAAGATTTCCGGATAATTGCGTTTCATCTTGTCGTAAAGATACGCTTGTGAACAAGTGAATTTGAAATCTTTGTATTCGTTAATTTTACGGCAAGTATTGAGCAACGTGCGGGCGTTTTTTCTTACAGTTTCATCTTTTGCCCAAAGGTAGGCGATGTCCAGGTGAGAATGACCGCAATATTTGACCGGTTTCTCAAAAGTAACATTCAGCCCGGCAAAATATTCCTCCAGTGTTTTATATGTCTCTAAAAATATTTTATCCTGACTACAGCAAGAGGTGGGAAGACCATTTAAAAGACTTAAAAAATCTTCTGCTTTGCCCCGGGATATCATATCCGCTTCGACAAGTTCGCTAATTATTTCAACCCAATGACAAATCCGATCTATTCGGGAGTCGATACAGTAAATTTCACATTTTTCAAATATATGGAATCCGCCGTTCCATTCATGCGGTCTCGCCCAGCGCGGATGGTTCCAACCGCTGTGAGCTTCAAGTAGAAAGTCGATTTTTTTGCCGGCAGTCGCGCGTTGCCAAAGCAGGTGTTCTTTGTGTAGAGGCGATATCCCAAGAACCGCTTTGCCGTTGACAAAAAGGAGTGCCTCGGCGCCCAGGCAGATATCCATATAGACAGAAAGCCCGTCAAATTCATTCGGTACGATAATTTCAGATCTGAAAAGAACGTCAATGCGATCCCCACCCCAGGAATCAGATAAATTCAGCTTTTTCCAGCCTTTCTGAGGAAGTGACTTTATGCGGTCTCCGTCAATACGTCCTTGCCGGTACTGCCATTTTATTATTGGCATAACAAAAAGTTTTCGTGTTTTATCAAAGCGTTGATATTGTGCCGTGAGGCGATTAGTGATTATGGTTTTCATTTGTTAATACTTCGCATGTTTCAGAGTTATTTATTGACTGATCTCAATATAATCTATAATTCCATCCGCTTGGAAATGCCCGTCCGAGTCGCTACCGACATACATCCATTCATTCAAGTTGAATTCTGCAGTATTACGATTCTTTTCGTTGGTTTCACCTTTTACTGCAACATTTAATTTTCGTTTATCCCAATGGGCAGTAATTTTATAAAATTCGGTTTTTACAAACTGATCACATTTAAGTTTGACTTTATTTTTGCCGTCGCTGAACACTATATTGTTCAAACAATCCTTGAATATTGCCAAATGACCTTCATCAAAAAAATAATGCTGGAGAAAATCGTTCCAGATATTTCCGTAAGGAGATGATTTTACCGAAATTACAATCTTTCCCTTGTCTTTATTCAAATTACCCGACGACGAATATTTTAGTACCTCGCCCTGGCGGGTTACCGGTTTCCTGCCTGTCGGAATATAGGAAGAAGCAAAATTTTCCGTCTCTTCGATTTGAACCGCGTCTACCCACAAAACCCCTTTTGCCGGAAAGGAATGCCGGGTAAAAAGATTAAAATACAAGGTGTAATACCCATTTCCCCTTCCGTTATAACTGGTCTGAAACCGCCGCCATCGGGGGATATTCCCAGAGTCAGTGCTACCCGGGCGGAAAATCCATTCTTTTGAACGTGATAACTTATTGAGCCAGAACTGGAGAAACACTTTCGGTTTGCAATTTTCAAAATTCTCCCCGGTTTTCAAATAAAGGGAAGTCGTGTATCGTTTTCCAAGCTCATGTTTTATTGCGCTTTGATAAACAACATTATCGTAAGTATCCATATCGGTTTCAAGGGCTATCTCCAAGCTGTATCTACCGCAGACTTTCATTGTTTCATCCAAAGTTACAGTACCAATCTTCACTCCGTTCTTGCGGATGAAATTATCTTTCCACAGAGGAAGGTTCTTCCTGACTGATAACTTGCCGAAAAGTTCAAAGTCGGAAAACAGACAAATATTTGTCCGTTCCGGTTCCATAAAAATCCCCTTACCGTTGTCACTCCTTATAAACCGTGGCTGGTTGGGAGTATATATTTTAAACGTTTCCGGGTCGGAAGCAATGCTTGCCCTAGAAAAATTCCCGCGGCAATGTCTTTTCCCGCTAACTGAGTCACAATTACCGTCAAAGTTGCATTTGAATACCGGTTCCGTTGCCGTCAATACTGTTACCGACAACCCGGCAATAAAAATAATTACAGTTTTCATTTTCTTTATTTTCTCCCGGTTATTCCGGCAAGCCAGAGAACTGCCGGCTGGCCGTGATTAATAATATCGAGACTCTTTATTTCTTTATTGGGGTACGGATTTTTCCAATCCATGGTATAAAGAACACCCGATTCGCCGGTTTTGAGACTCCTCCCGATAAATGACACTTTAGGTTTCATACCAGCAGGCGGAAATCCGTACCAGTCTGCGGCATCGATGCCATATCTCACCGGTACGTTTAATTTGTTTCCGTCAGCGTAATTAATAACATACTCCACTACCGTTTCGCCTTTTTTCAGTTTCCAGAAAGTTGCTTGAAGAAAATAAAGCCGACGGAGTTTCGCATTTATTTTTATGCCTTTCAACTGCATTGGTACTTCTAATTTTCCTCCGACATTTGGCAATTTTCCCACATATATACATGTATTTGGATTGTCATTGCCGGGAACCACAATCTGATATGGGATATCCTTTCTGAATACTTGAATACCAACGGGAACAGACATTCTCCGGGTATTTTTTTGATTGCAGTACGAGGCAATATTAATGAATCTGAATGAAGACAGGTTCAGATTTTTCCCAGCTTTTTCGGTATTGATCTTCAAACCGGATAAAAGACGGGTGATATAGTCCTGAATTTTCGGATTTTTTGAATAATCGTCCCACAGGGTCTGGTCTATCAGGTAAAATCCTTTGCCTTTCGATACCTTTATGATGCCAGCTCCCGGATTGTTAATTTTTGTCAGTGGCCATTCTCCCCTGCCGCTTAAAAGTATCTCCAGATGATCCCTGTTCCTGAGATATTTCGTTATTACAGGTTCAACCGCAAGTACGGAAATTCCGGGATTCGTGAGCGTTCCAGACGGGAATACCCATTTTACTATTTTATCGGTCGGACGACCATTCAGGAACCAGTACAGATTACTGTTCGAGATTTGCGAAAAAACCGGGTCGAAATCCTTCAGTTCCAGTTGTGGATGACGCAGTTGAGATGGTTTAAGTTCCAGTTTTACCCCCGTTAGGCTCTCGAATACCGCTTTGTTTTGCGGATCGAGTCCTTTTACCAGTACTCTCGCTCCCTTCGCAACCTCTTTTTTTACTGCCTCCAGATAGGCCTTATCCAAAGTTTTTACGCCGTCAATGACAATCGCCTGATATTTTGCGACATCCTGTGGGGAATTTATTTCTCCGTAGTCAATCCCCATTGTCTTGAATACAGTTGCGGTTATAGAATTCTTTACGTTACTTAATAATCCGACCCGATCAAAATACGGTACTGGATTATGAAGCGCATAATTGATCATATTGCCCGCCAGAAGCCTGGCAACCGGATTGCGGTCGAATTCCTCGGTGATAAGCATATTGCAGATGATATAGAAACCTT
>Ga0172377_10004106_pt1 | contig 14978 bp, 15 predicted proteins | sample Pumphouse3metaG_FD_119749 | JGI IMG/M metagenome (GOLD analysis project Ga0172377, IMG submission 119749) | Leachate microbial communities from a municipal landfill in Southern Ontario, Canada - Pumphouse #3 metaG | ecosystem: Engineered > Solid waste > Landfill > Unclassified | place: Canada... | reverse complement strand
TCAAAACGCGGCTCAGGGTCGGTGCCGGTGCGGAACAGTCCCTGCACCTTTGTGTAACGCTCGACCAATTCAACGCTGGCACCACGTCCGGTAAGGTGTAAATACTTCAAGGTGTTCGCATCGACCGGGAACAGCGTTGCCGTGGCGCCAAACTCGGGCGACATATTCGAGAGCGTCGCGCGGTCGGCGATACTCAGACTGCTCAACCCGGCGCCGAAAAACTCGACGAATTTACCCACTACACCATGGGCGCGGAGCATTTGCACGAGGGTCAGGACAAGGTCGGTAGCCGTCGTGCCGGCAGGCAGGGTTCCACTTGTTCTGACACCGACAACAATCGGTTTCGGCAGGAACATGGGCTGACCGAGCATCGCGGCTTCCGCTTCGATCCCACCGACACCCCATCCCAGGACACCGAGACCATTGATCATCGGCGTGTGCGAATCGGTGCCCACCAAGGTGTCGGGGAACGCCCAGCCGTCGCGTTCGCTCACCACTTGCCCGAGGTGTTCCAGGTTAACCTGGTGACAGATCCCCATTCCGGGGGGGACCACGCGGAATTCAGCGAATGCCTGCTGCGCCCAGTTCAGCAGCGCATAGCGTTCGCGGTTGCGGCGGTATTCCCACTCCAGGTTTGCGGCATACGCATCAGCACTGCCGAAACGATCAACCTGAACCGAGTGGTCGATGACAAGATCGACAGGAATGAAAGGATTAACCCGCTTCGGGTCACCGCCCGCTCGGGCCAAGGCGCTTCTCATTGCAGCGAAGTCAACCACAGCCGGAACGCCGGTAAAATCCTGCATCAACACTCGCGCCGGCATAAACGCAAGCGCTGCGTGTGCACCATTCGGCCAATTCGCAAGCGCTTCGACGTCGGCCTCTGAAACGTCCCTGCTCCCTGCTCTGCGCGCGATATTCTCTAACAGAATCTTAACTGTGTGCGGCAGTCGCGCGATATCCGCGCCGGTTCTGTCAGCAAGCTTTGCCAGGCTCGCATACTTTACCGCTCCCGCTTCTGTTTTCAGGGTTGATGTGATTCCGAGCAGATCGTTGGACATGGGTGACCTCCATCCATTTATAGCGTGTATCCATCTGGATTCTCCGGATGGATACAGCGATCATTCTGGCGCCCACTTCTGGCGTCCGTTTCTAATTTAAATCCAGCAGTTTTTTTTTGCAAGGGGAGGAAAATCAAGCATTTGGTTGTAAAAAAGTGTGGCTCCCGAACAGACCTGGCTCGTATCAACCCAAGTTCGCGTTGACAAAGTTCCGGTGGTGTTTTTCATGACGAAACTCAAAGGCATTGTTGTCCAAAGGTAGATCGGGTAGTGTGATTGGCATAGTTACCTCCTTGAATGAGTTTGATAAATCACCTTGAAGCTTAACGCAAGTCATGGGATCCGCAACCAGTGGCGAAACTACAAATTAGTTCAAATCAATAGCGACCAGTCCCCCCTTTACAGAGCGATGCGTCATGATAAAGGTGAGATCAGGCGGGCTTGCTTTCAGGTTACAGAGGCTACACATGTTGACATGGTGAAAAATCTTCTGTAATCGTTGTCGCATGCGACCGCCTCCTACAACCTGGTTCTCTAAATGGGGCAGTTATCCAAGGAATAGCTTGACCAGATGTGTAAACCTGAAAACATTATCGATTTACGCCAGATCCCTGAGGCCTGATGGACACTTTTCTAGATATCTTGCCTATTGTAGTTCTGCTGGTCGAAATATTGGGTGTTTTGGCCGCCGTCCACGCGGTGATGAACGTTCGTACCTCCCAAGGGGCAGTGGCTTGGGCCGTAGCGCTGGTGACCCTGCCGTTTATCACTCTTGGGTTGTATGCAGTTTTCGGGCGCAACAAGTTTCAAGGCTATGTCAGTATGCGTTGCCAGCAGGATGCCGCCATTCACCATCTCAGTGACACTCTGCAGGTTGATGCGAAGAGCAAAAACCTGACCCGAAAAGCTGTATCGAAAGCCAATGGCGCCCTAGTAACCTTGGCCGACATGCCTATTTTCGGTTTCAACCAAAGCCAGCTTCTCATCAATGGGCAGCAAACATTCGCGCAAATGTTCGAAGATATGGCGGCTGCCAACGCTTATATCCTGGTGCAATTTTACATCGTCACCGATGATCACCTCGGGCGCCAGCTAAAGGACCTCTTGATCCACAAAGCGCAGGAAGGGGTCAACATATTTTTTCTTTACGACGAAATTGGCAGCTACCAATTACCCAGCACCTACCTGCAGGAAATGCAGCAGGTCGGTATCCATGTCTCCGCTTTTCACAGCACCCGGGGTAAAACCAACCATCTTCAGCTCAACTTCCGCAATCATCGCAAGATCGTCGTGATCGACGGTAACTGCGCTTATGTCGGCGGGCACAACGTGGGGGATGCATATCTGTCCCGCCACCCTCGATTCGGGCACTGGCGCGATACCCATGTCAAAATCCAAGGGCCGGTGGTCAAGACTATTCAATTCTGCTTTGTGGAAGATTGGCATTGGGCCACCTCTGAGGTTCCCACTCTGGCCTGGGAATTAACCCCTTCTCCCGGTGGAACAGAGGAGGTTCTGATGGTTGCATCGGGACCGGCCGACACCTTGGAGACCTGCGCCCTCATGTTCGTTCAGGTCATCAATATGGCCGAGGAAAGGATCTGGATCACCAGCCCCTATTTTGTCCCGAACCTCCAGGTTCTGGGCGCCCTCAAGCTCGCCGCTCTCCGCGGGGTGGATGTGCGGATTCTGCTCCCTGAAAGACCAGATCACTATACCGTCCACCTGGCGTCTTTTTCATATTATCCGAATATCCTGCCGGTGGGGATCAAGCTTTACCGCTACACCACCGGATTTCTGCACCAAAAAGTCTTTCTGGTGGACCATCAATGTGCCGCCGTGGGCACGGCCAATCTGGACCAGCGCTCTTTTCGGTTGAATTTTGAGTTGACCCTCTTAAACTATGACACAGCTTTTGTCGCGGCTGTTGCAGCTATGCTTGAGGAAGATTTTCACCACAGCCGCCGGGTAAAGCTGGAAGACTACACCGAGCGCTCTTTCATCTTCAGGTTTGCCGTGCGGTCAGCCCGGTTGCTGGCGCCGATTCTCTGAGCGCTCGTTGTTCTTCGCCAGAGTCCGCTCAGGTGTGAATTTATAGTGAAAATCAGGAGAGACCAGCATCGCTTACCACCTGTAATCCAATTACGGAAATAACCAACGTTGAGAGAAACAGCATGCGCCAGAAAGTCACCGGCTCGTTGAATAATAAAATGCCGGCGCCAACTGTTCCAACCGCACCTATGGCACCCCAGACGGCGTACGCCGTCCCGACAGGGATCGCTTTTTCCCCCCCCATCGCTTTGTACAGCAGCAACATGCTTATGCTCACACACACGGCAAAAACACCCAGCCACAACCACGCTTCTTTGCCCGAAGTCGCTTGCGCTTTCCCCATACTTATTGCGAATCCTGTCTCAAAAAAACCGCCAATAATCAGTATTATCCAGTTGATACTCATGTTTTAACGTTATGCCCCCCTGCATCAGGCCCAGGTAAAGAACCTATGGGTTTTTGATAAACTCATGCAGCCATTCTTTTACGAAAAAAGTCCATTTGCGTGCACATACCACCATCCCCTAAAGCTGACCACAAAGCGTCAAAGTGTATAAACCAAGCTTGTGTTCAGGGAGTCGGCAGCGCTACGATTTGCGGAACTCTAGTTATTTAGACAGATACTCATCCTTGGGGCGATCTTGCAAATATATGTGGGTATACGCACGTTTACTTAAACCGGCATACATTGCATAGGCTTTAGCTATACACTCTTGGCACGCCTTTCTGGGGAGTGTAATCGCGAAGATATGGGCCCGTTTATCATTTTTTGAATCGATGGTATTAACCCCGGAACAATGTTCACAAAGTGTAAATGTTTGCACTTGATGTTCCATAATTCCAGCAGTGTCGTAATAAATTTGGCGTTCCCGTGTCACTTCTTTTTTATTTTTAAAGTGTTCGTCGGCCAACTCTTCTTTGTGTTTCCACAGAGCATAGATCTCTTGTGCGAGGTGCTCGATATGCGCGGTTATCGCTGCATCTTGGCGCAATCTTTCCGCATCATAATCTGGCTCAAATACATGTGAATAATCAAGACCAGCCATGGCTAAAATAATACCTAAGTTAATATAAGGCAGTGCTCCCTCTATGGAGTAGCCACCTTCTAGTACCGCCATATCCGGGTCTAAACGTTCATTTAATATTGCATAACCTTGGGCGGTAAAGTTCATATTTGTCAGCGGATCACTGTAATGGTTATCCTGGCCGGCGGAGTTGATGATTATGTCCGGCTTAAAGTCCTCCAGAATTGGCATTACGACGTTATCTAGTATGTATAAAAACCCCTCTGCGCCAGTTCCCGGCGGCAGTGGAATATTAATATTGTACCCGTACGCCGCTGGCCCGCCAAACTCTTCCATGCCTCCTGTCCCGGGATATAAGCTCCTGCCATCTTGGTGGAACGAGATAAAGAGGGTATCTTTATCATTCCAATAAATATCTTGGGTTCCATCACCATGGTGGGCATCTGTATCAACTATCGCTACCCTTAAGTCGCCGTAATCTTGCCTGATCCGTTCCAACGCAACCGCTTCAACATTCACCACACAAAAACCCCGATCTCCATATACAACGCGGTGGGCATGATGCCCTGGAGGCCTGATTAAGGCAAACGACTTATCTACTTCTTTTTCCATTACGGCCTGGAACGCGCGGATGGCTCCGCCAACGGCAATAAAATGGGACTGTGTCAGCTGGCTGGCGACATCAGGCACGGCAAAGTGAACCCTTGCTATATCCTTTTCACTTGCAACACCTGGGTTATAGAATGTGATTCCATCTATATCTTGAATCCCCTCTTCAAAGATTTGATCCTGTGTGTACAGGAGGCGCTCTTCCCGTTCGGGGTGTGTGGCTGAAAGCGCCCAATCAAAAGCTGGAAAAAAGACCAGACCCAATCTGTTGTTAGCTTTAGTCATTGCCTCTATCCTTTCAACGCATAAATTAACCCTGGCGTTGTCTGCGCTCGTACCCTGATGTTTTTCGACGCCTTCGAGAACCCTCTGACCATGTTGAAGCTATTTGACTCCACGATTTCAGCTTCAATATTATCCTTGACTGCGCCGAGTTTAAGCGCAGCATCCGCAACGATCTCCAAGGCTCTGTTCTCAGCGCTTGCTAAACAATAATCCTGCCCAACCGTTTCATATATTTCAACTTCTGGTACAGACAATATTCTCCGCTGTGTATCAACGTGCATATTGATTTCCATGGTTGGCTTGGCTAGCGCCGCGCCTATTGCATTGGCAACGGCGTATTCTTGTGGATATTTAACCTTTAGGTGGAATTTTTCCGCCAGAAGGGGTGCGAGTATTTTAGCGGGACCACCAATAATATTGATAAATTGCGGCTGTACCTCTTTACCCTCCAGCAGCTCTTTAATGGTATAAACAGGGCGTGCGTTGATTGCTGCCAATGCAGCATCAACCCTCTCTTTAATCAGGCTAACCATCTCGTCCAAAATTTTATTGGCGCTCTCTTGTATCGATAATTTTAACTGCTTAGCCAGTTTGGTCAGCGCCGCAACTGCTTGTTCTTTCCCTATCGCCTCAAGTTTACCTAGCGCAACCATTGCATCCGTTGGGGTTAAGTGCGCGCCGCCGAAAGCAATTGGACGCCCCATTCTGTGTGGACCTATCCGAAGGTTATTGTTTTCCACCCGTACATAGCTGTCGCCGCCAAGGCCAATAGAGGTTGAGTAGATTGCCCTGATCAGCGTTTTATGCTTCCCTATGCTTATCCCCAGTGGTTCAAACAATGGCACACCATGGGCGAGGAAAAAAATATCCGTGGTGGTGCCGCCAATATCTAACAGGATTCCATCGGTGTTTTCTGAAAATAAGGCGCTCAGCCCCATGAAACTCGCTGCCGGACCGGATAGGATGGTTTCAACAGGTTTGGTTTTGGCTGTATCTAAATCCATGGTTCCACCATCAGCTTTTAGGATATGAACTGGAACATTAATTCCTTCTTTTTTAAGCGATTCCTCCATGTTGTCTGCAAAGTCTCTAAACGTTCTACTTACCGCTGCATTCAGATAAGTTGTGTGAACCCTGCGTGGAAAGTTCAAGCGCCCCGATAAACTATGTCCCATGGTAACGGTGTCAAAGTGATCCCCTAGCATCTGTGCGATCTGTTTTTCATGCCCTGGATTTCGAGTGCAAAACTTGCCCACTATTCCAATAGCTTCCATCGCGTTTTTGGTGAAGTTGTCTTTGATTGTGCTTATTTCACGTTCCGCTACCTCTTTAATTACAACCCCACGATGATCCACATAACCAGCAATAAACTCTATCTGATCTCCTGCAGCGCTAAAATCATAGTTCCTGCCGGGGCCACTTTGCACTATCATACCAACCTTACTTACCTTGTTTTCCACAAGCGCATTGGTGGATACCGTTGTACTTAAGTGGATTCTAGCGATCTGACATTTATCGATATCCTTTATTAATTCCTGTAGTGTCGTCCAAATGGTTTTAAATAGATCATCTCTATCTGTGGTGTTTTTTATGCTTTTGAGTATCTTGCCGTTGGCAACAATTACGCCATCAATATGTGTTCCACCCATATCTATGCCGATAATCATCTATGCTTCTCCTGATTCCTCTGCCTAATTCCTCTGCTGTATCCCTACGCGAAGCTGCTCCGCCCTGTTAAGCGAGATGGAGGCGGTAGCTTCTTGTGGGGCAAATTCTTTTACGCCATAGTTCCTATGGTTTTGTGGAAGCGGGACAAGGCGACGCCGAAGAATATCGTGCCGCTTGAAACTAGAGCCAAAAACTGCGCCCAGACCACCTCTAAGCCAGCTCCACGGTAGAGGAGGAGAGCTGGCGTTGATGTTGGGACAGCGTGGCAACGCAAGTAAGGTAGGTATTGGTAGCTTGGCAGATTAAACTGATAGCGATAGTCCGCTGTGCTCCTTCGGTAGTCAGAAAGGATTCCAGCGCCACCGCGGTGAGGTTGTGCCTCCATCCAGCGATCTTTTAGGTTTTAAAGATCTTTATTGAGAGGGATTCCAGCCTGTCATCAGAGCCCTCATCCTCAACCCAGATCAGCTTTTCATTTTTGGCAACCATCCCAGTTGTAACTAACCATCCGGCGGGTATAGTGCCATTGTGGTCATTGGTATCAGCGAGAGCAACCGGATGGACCCCGTAAGATAGCGAGAGCAGATTGTTCGTTTTTTCATCCCCCCCATGCGAGAGGATCCAACACTCGGGTCTGAATCTTGAAAGCAGGCACGGTGCGGCTCTGCCTTGGGTGCGGGTTAAGATGTAACGCACCTTCAGGGCATCTGCCGATTCAACCGCATTCAAGGTGGCGATATCTTCGACGCTGGCGCTGTCGTGACTTACCGCGCTCCGAAAATAGGCACGCAAGTCTGCTGGCGCGCGCGCAGCTTTTCCTTCCTGTTCAATCGATACGGCGATCTTGCCAAGCATTTCAACCGCTTCGGCGGGGTAGCGTCCAATCGCGCTTTCTTCCGACAGCATCACCGCATCTGTGCCATCGAGAATGGCGTTGGCCACATCGGAGACCTCAGCCCGGGTGGGGCGGATGTTTTCGGTCATAGATACCAGCATCTGGGTCGCGGTTATCACTGGTCGACCCAGGAGGTTAGCCTTCCGTATCAGCTTCTTCTGTACCGCTGGCACGTCCTGTAAGGGGATCTGCACCCCAAGGTCGCCGCGCGCAATCATGATCGCATCCGCCGCAGAAAGGATATCGTCAATATTTGCAATCGCCTCGGCGCGTTCAATCTTTGCAACCACATACGCACGCTGCCCTTTTTTCCGGGCAAATGCCTTCACCTTCAGCAGGTCAGCGCCTGTTTCTGCAAAGGAAACCCCGAAGGTGTCTACCCCTTCCTGCAAGGCAAAATCGACAAACTCGAGGTCGGTTTGTGAAACTGCCTCAGCTATAATTTTCACTCCGGGGATGCTCAGCCCTTTGTGGGACAAAAGTGGTCCGCCGATAACCGTGCGGCAGAACACCTCTTCTTCCGCCACCTTTTCCACCCGCAGCTGGATGAAGCCGTCGTTGAGAAAAATCAGGTCTCCGGCATTCACGCTTTTGGGCAGGTGTTTGTAAGTGACCGGTATTTGGTTGGGGGCTTCTGCCAGGTCTTTGATGGTAAACACGGCCTCGTCCCCTTTTTCTAATTGAAGCGGCTCTTCCAGCAACTTGCCGATACGCATCTTGGGGCCAGGAAGATCCGCCATGATGAGGCAGTGGCGCTGCAGCTTTGTTGCCACGGCGCGGATACGTTTAATATCCTCGCGATGCCCCTGTTGGGTGCCATGGGCGAAATTGAGACGTGCCACGTTCATCCCTTGCAACATCAGTTGTTCCAGCACCTCTTCCGCGCGGGAAGCAGGTCCTATCGTGCATACGATCTTGGTTTTATGGGGCGGTAATCTCATGTTTTGTGCTCCTAGCTGTTTGGTTGTTGGCGGCGCAAAAACTCACCAACTGCGACGCTGCTGTAAATGTCTCGCTGCTTCGATGTACGTAAGTACGCCTCATTGCTCGATAATCACGCGCCTTGCATTTGGCGCTTTTTGCTTAGCCATCCAATTTTGTGCTTTCAGCGAAAGGATCTGGGTTGATAGCGTTCTTCATGCCTCTGCAAGCATCCCCGCGTACAATCGCTCTGCATCCTCTCTCCGGCATAGCTCTGATCCCGGCGTCATGACGGCAGCGGTACCGGTTGCCACGCCGAAAAGGATGGACTCCCAGAGGGGGGTTCCCCGTGCAAGGCTCAAAGCGATACCGGCCACCATACTGTCCCCAGCTCCGACCTTGCTGATAATCGGTACGGTGGGCGGCAGGATATGTTCAGTGAACGTTGCCGAAACCGCCAGGGCGCCGGCCGCACCAAGGGAGATCACGAGGACTTCGCACTGACCGCTGTCGACAATCTTGCGGGCAGCAGCCTTGATCTGTGCTTCCTCTTTGATCTCCGTTCCGACCAGTTCCTTGAACTCACGGATATTAGGCTTGGCTAAGAATATCCCTTCCTGCAGGGCCGCTTTCAGAGCTTCACCTGCAACGTCAACGATCACCTTTGCACCCCTGTTTTTGCCGACCCGTGCAATGCGCGCATAAAAGTCCGGGGGAACACCCGGCGGCAGGCTCCCGCTGGCCACCACATAATCGGGTGGGGGCTCCATAGTTTCCAGATTCTGCATAAGTAACTCCCACTCTGCTTGTCGCAGCTGTGGTCCCGGCATCACGAAACGATACTGTTGCCCGGTCGATTCCTCTAAAATTACCAGACTCTCCCGGTTCAGACCTTCAATGGGAAACGGATGGTGTTTCAAGCCTTCTTCATCCAGGAGCTCTTGCAGTCTCGTTCCGGTCAGGCCACCAGCGGGATAAAAGAGCAGGGATTCGCCGCCCAGTTTTTTGATAGCGCGAGAGACATTCACCCCGCCACCCCCCGGCTCGAAACGTGGCATTTTGCAGTACAGTTTGCGCTCAGCTACAACATGCTCAACCCTTGAGCTTTTGTCGATCGCCGGGTTCAGGGTTAAAGCCACAATCGTTTTCATGAACAAGTCTCCTTTGCTACAACCCTTTTTTCTCCAGCCATCTGAAGAACAGCAGCGTCCCCACAATAAACACGGGGATGACGACCCAGTGATTCACCCCCAGGATTTGGGGGACAGTGATACGCCCCAGGTTGCCCCAGGTGTACACGGTTTTTTCTAGGAGGGGGAAAGCCTCGGCATACAGACCAGCTCCCACGATCATACCCAGAATCCCCCACACCGCATCCCAGCGCCCTTCACCGAGGGCTCCGACAGAGGTGCCAGGGCAGTATCCCAGCAGGCCCCAACCGAGTCCGAAAAGCAGGCCGCCGAGAATGATGGGCCCGAGAACGGTAGCCTTGATGGAGAGCTTGGCTAAACCTAAATCGTTGAGCAGGTAGACCCCCACCATGCCGACGATTACGCTGGTAAGCATAAATTTTATGATGGTCATATCCTGCAGGCGCAGGGCACCGAGTTGCTTGTCGTAGCGCAGGACGCGCCCTTTTTGCAGCAGAAAGCCGAACAGCACACCAGTTATCAGTCCATAGATGAGAGTTTTCATCCTTTATTTCCTCCATACACCAGACGCGCAACGATGATGCCACCGACAAAGAAACACCCTAGAGCAATAAAACCACTAACAGCTAGTTGGAGCGAACCGCTCAACCCGTGACCGCTCGGTCAGCCGTCAGCCAGGCGCGCTCCAAACATCGCCACTATTCCGCCGAAAAAAGCGGTGACAGCACGGCGCGACACACTCCTGGCGCCAAAACGTGTAGCCCACATATCTGGTACGGCTTGAAGTTTGAAGGACCCGGAGGTAAGTGCCGCGATCATTGAGCCGAGGAAGATCCCCGCGACAAACATCCATTGCCAGTCGATGTGGGGGACGGTCTTGACGAAATAACTCATTTTGGCGACGCGTTCCGGACCAAAAAGTTGCTCTATCATCCCGGCAGTGCGCACAAACGAGGTGGAAGCGCCAAAAAACTTTCCGGTAACCCAGACCGAGAAAATCCCCACCACTCCGCTCAAAGCCCCTGCCAGATATGGGTTCCAAGCGCCTCTATCTTGTCTCATGCTGATCTCCTTTCGAATTGTTTGCTTAGGTTCTATGGAGGGTTTAATTGATTTTTGGTGCTGGGATCAGTGACGTAGCACTGCCGCAACAAGAGCCTGCTCGGGGACCTCTTCCGGGTGCACGACAAATACCGTACCACCCTTGAGCAAGGTTTGGATCGCAGTAAAATCCAGCAGGTCTTCATCCCCAGGCTGTGGAGTTTCGTGCAGATCAACGCGGTTGTTTTCTGAGTCAAATCGCCCCCATGCCTGCACACCGACGGCAACAAAGAGCGCCTCGATCCGTCCGTGGTGCGCCGCTAGAGCCGCTGCGGCAACGTCGGTAGTGGTCTGTCCGGTACCGGAGAGTTGTTGATACTGCGCCAAAACGGCTTTGCGCTCCTGGTTAAATATTGGCTCGACGATGGACCAAGCTTGGGGGAGGAAGTCCTCCGCCCTCATCGCATCAGGATTTCCCGGAATCCCTTTCTCTACCAGATGCGGATAGGTGTTGATCTCTCTATAGAGCGGAAACAGATTGTCTACCCCTGCCAGCACCAGTGGGGATTGTGTGCCGGTGAGAAGGTCTGTTACCGCTTTGTCAATGGTGCGAAACCACTGTTGGATATGTTTTTTGGTATCGTCACTGGGGTCGTGCCCGTGAAACAGGGGTGAACGCGTTCCCCCTGCCGAGGGTCTGCTTGTATGAGATTGGAGTTGTTTTTCTGGAAAACCATCCAAAAAGGTTGCAGCAAGGGATTCAGGCGTATCGCCTAAGTCCATCTCATCCACTGTGTGTCGCGTCCCTTCCAGTAACCGCAGTTGATTCTGGCTGAGCGCAAGGATGTAGAAGGTGCTGTCTCTGGCCAGAATAGGGAGCAACGGCTTTACATGAAAGCGATCTGTGAGCACGGTGGTCTCGGCAAATTCGACAGGCAGCCTAAAATATTGAAAGAGATCCTCGGTGAAAAATAGCGCCAGCCCGTCGCTTTGCCGCTGCCAGAAGTCTTTGTCCTGGAGTAGACGCTGGGGTTTTTTGAGTATTTTCTGCACTTCCGGTGAACGCAGACCGCTGGCTAACAGTTGTTCTTCCGCTTTCCGCAGCAAGTTTTTGAAACGGATCGGGTCTTGCTCCATCTCCCGTCCGGCGCGGTGGGTTGGCATGAACAACGAAACACACCAAGGGGAACGTATTGTCGAAATTTCTCTCAAATTCTCCATTGTGATTAAGTCCATGAGACAATCCTTTCTTTGTGATTATGCTGCCGGCAAATTGGCTTTTCTACTTGAATGGTTCCGGTATCATCCAAGCAGTGACATGCGCTTTACTGAACAAAAACCAGGGCTAGAGAATGGCTGCGGCGCATTTGACCTTGGCGCGCCGAAGTTATCTGCCTCGACCAATAAACAGTCTACCGTGCTATGCTAAGGTGGCAAGCTTCTAAGACTTTCAAGAATGGGAACGGTTTAATGCTGTAGTTGGAGTTTTAGCTCAGGTGTTGAACTGTAACCAGACGCGATCGATGCACAACACTGTGTACGTTGGCAGTTATGCAATTATTGCCCATTATAGCACAATAACTGGTGCGCCGCTTTGGCACGGGAGTTTTCCCTTCGGATGCCTTCAGAGTTATATTGGGTGCCAACTGTCGCCCCATCAGGCTTGATAATATACTCTGGCTCAATGTTTCCACAGTGGCAGGGGCAAGCCTTTAGCGGGGGGCTCAGATCAAAAGCGCTGTTGCGGATCAAAATTGAAGAGAATCAAGCCGGGGAAGTTGAGCGTTTTGCCATGGGCAAACGTATTCGCGAGGTTGAGCAAGGACCTAAGGGGGCAATATGGGTTCTGGAAGATAAAAAAGGGGGGCGCCTGCTGCGGCTCACTCCGCACGCCTAAACGGCAGTACGGTGGCGGTTGTTTTATACAAGTTGAACCTGGGCAACATAAAAGGGGAGCGAGGCACAATCTGCATGTGATGGTCTGCATGTATGGTCTGCATGTATGGTGCTCTGCGGGCTGCTCCCCATTGCCGGGGCATCCTGCACCTGAAGAGGGTGAACGAAACTGTTTTTTGAAGCATTAGAGCGGACCCTCAGGCGAGTCCGCTCTATGTGTAACTACATATCAATGTTGGTGAGAACCCTGTGCCGGGGTCTTAGCATGATGGGAAGTGGCATGAGCGACTTGCGCAATCTCCTCAACGTAATGAACGAATGCGACATAGGCTTCAACATATTCACGCCCTGCACCTACGCTTTTCGCGGCGTGTTTTTTTGTCTCTAAGGCGTGGTCAAAACGCTCGCGGATCCCTGCGTCGATATGGGTAAGAATGGCTTGAACCAGTTCGTCGACTGAACCCTGCTCCAGGGAGCTGTCCGCCTTGGCAACCACAGGGTCAATAGCTCCCGCCCCCTTTACCCCGGTATATGGGGCTCCCTCACCAGCGCGATGAATGCGCACCAGGGTCTCAAAAAAGTACATGTCGGCGAAGTTTTCGGCTTCGGGACTGAGCTCTCGCACCACCATGGTGGTGGCAAAAGCTGTGCGAATTTCTTTTTCTTCGGCGGAACCTACCCATTTGAGCACCGGAGTGACATCCCCTTTAGCCAGCGCAATGCGCGCATCCGCGACCACCGGCCCGTCAAGGGTGTCGCAGTGGGCCGCAGCTTGTATTGGCAGAAGCAGTCCGATAGCTAGGGCCAGAGCTGCTCCCAGTAGCGCCATTGGATGTCTCGATTTTACCTTCATCATTTGTCTCCTTTATGTTTGTTATGGGGATTTCCCCGATCATTTAAAGCTGTGATGCTTTTAAAAAAAGAATGTTGTTCTCAAGGTGGACGTGCTTATGCAGGTCCTCTTCAAATTCCTGCAGTTTCTTGTAGGTGACCACGAAGGTGTTGCACACACCTTCTGGTATGGCAAAATCCTTAGCCAGATGGCGGATTCGATGGACTGCATCACCGATCTCGTCATGCTCGCGATGGAGTGTCTCCAAAGATCCCTTGATTGTGGCGCGATCCTGAGCTTTGGGGGCGGTGCCATCCTTTTGCGCTGCAACCACCCGTTTGAGCGCGGGGAAGAAAACCTCCTCCTCTTCGCGCAAATGAGTCAGCATATCGGTTGAAATCTTGGCGAAAATAGTTGCGATTTCGATCACCTCAGGGTGATGAGTGCCGTGAACCTCGGCGATTTTGCGCGCGTATGCGGCAATTTGTTCCATCTCATCATATAGGTAAGCGTGGTGTGTGTTGACAATGTAGTCGGCGAGAAACGGCAGTTCCCACGCCGCGTAGTTCTGCCCCCGCTGAATCGGTTCGCTCTTGATCGCCTCAATCTCCTGTAGCACTTCGGCCGGGTCGAGCCCTTTGTCTTGACAGGCGGCACTCAGGGTAATCTGTCCGCCGCAGCAGAAGTCGATTCCGTAGCGTTCAAAAACAGCGGCGATCCGGTAATCCGCGGCGACGAACTCGCCGATAGTTTTATCCTCGTTTTGTATCTCCGTGGATTTTTTCATGCCAGCACCTCTTTTCTGTGTCGGGGTTTCTGAAAGTTTCTTCTACTCTATCGCAGCAGAAACTTTGTGCATTGATTTGGGTCAATTTTGAGAGATCTTTTCCTAGGTGGGCTAGCTGCAATTTATTGCGTTTTCGCGGGGGCCGCCATAGCGGCATGCGGCATGCCGATGTGGGCTTTGTGCCTGTAGGCAGTGCAGAAATAGAATCGAGCTAAACTGGAAGGTTGGGCCATTTTGCCCTTTTACCTCACTTAATCCGCGTTCAAAAGAATGATCTAAACGTGCGATTGCGTACCACCGTCCGAGGTAGCGCTCTAGCTCAAACGGCTCCACCGGTTTCACCCCTTCAGGTACTTCAACACAACCCGTCACCAACGCAGCTACCGAGGTAAACAGCTTTTTCAGCACCATAGCCTCCCCTTAATGTCCCCAGATTGGTTCCATACCGCCAAAAAGATATATAGCAGAAAAGTTGATGCGTGCATGTTTTAGTACGTAGTTGCGCACGCATTAAAATCGGCGCCGCGCTGCTTAGGGGTGGGGTGGGAAGCTGAGTTGGTGCTTGATTTTAGCGTTCCCAGGTTGAGTATGGACGTTGCGCCAGGCTGGCGTTGGTGTAGCGCGGATCGTGAGAGACCTCCGCCCCAAGCCACTGGGGGCGGGGGAACTCGGCGCTAGCGGACTCGAGCTCAATTTCAGCAAGGTAGAGACCGGCATTTGTGCCGAGAAATTCATCTATTTCCCATCTGTGCCCG
>Ga0172377_10004105_pt1 | contig 14978 bp, 10 predicted proteins | sample Pumphouse3metaG_FD_119749 | JGI IMG/M metagenome (GOLD analysis project Ga0172377, IMG submission 119749) | Leachate microbial communities from a municipal landfill in Southern Ontario, Canada - Pumphouse #3 metaG | ecosystem: Engineered > Solid waste > Landfill > Unclassified | place: Canada... | reverse complement strand
TGGGAAACAACAGATGACCACGGAATGCAAATCTTTGGCATAGCCAAAGATCAAAAGGGCAAACCTTACTTTATGGTTAAGAATTCATGGGGAACATCAAGCAAATATAAAGGTATTTGGTACGCCTCAAATGCTTTTGTTGCTTACAAAACAATGAATATCCTTATCAATAAGAATGCCATTCCTAATGATATCCGCCAAAAATTGGGAATCAATTAAAAATCACTATTTGAAATTTCGAAATTGATTATAGATTAAAAAAGGAAGCTTCTCCATTGGAGGAGACTTCCTTTTTTCCATGATAAATATTTGACATAAAAAAGAACTTTACATATATTGATCAAGAAATACTCATCTTTTCCAAATAATCTAAGAACTTATCTTTATAGCTATCTCCTACCGGAATATAAACTTCGTCACTATAAAGTATACGCATACGCGACACAGCAATCATCTTACGCAAATTTACGATATAAGAACGATGCACACGCATAAAATAGCTCTTCGGCAATCGCGCCTCAAGTTTTTGCATACTCACAAGAGTGATAATCGATTTCTTCTCACCCTCCACAAATATACGCACATATTCACTCATGCTTTCTATATATTTGATTTTATCCACATCAATGCGAACAACCTTATAATCACTCTTTACAAAGAGTACCCCATCCTTGACCTTTGAATCCTCGGATATAATTTCACCTTCTTTCGCCATCTGAATATATTCATGCTGCTTTCTTGCCTTTTCTGACGCTTTATACAAATCTTGGAATTCAAACGGTTTGAGTAGATAATCCACAGCATCAACCTTAAACCCATCTACGGCATATTCCGAATAGGCCGTGGTAAAAATAACCAATGGTCGATTTACTAATGAGCGGATAAAATCCATTCCATTCAAATCAGGCATATTGATATCAACAAAAATAAGATCTATGGTATCCTCAGAGAGCACTTTCATAGCATCAAAAGCATCACGACAAGACTTTACCAAAGTAAGAAAAGATACTCGCGATATATAACTCGAAATTTGGGACAAAGCTAAAGGCTCATCATCAATTGCAATACATTTCATCATTCTTGTATGGGTATTATAAGTGTAACATCAAAACTCTCTTGTGTATTATTGACGGAAAGTGTATAATTGTTGCCGTACAACAACTCTAACCGTTTATTTATATTTTCCATTCCTATGCCATGATGTTGGTCATCATGCTTACCTTTATTACTATTACTACAATAAAAGGCCAACCTGTTATCCTCTTCAAACTGCATGATAACACTCACAAACGATTCGTTCTGATAGCTCACGCCATGTTTAAAAGCATTCTCAACGAACGAGACAAAAAGCAGAGGCGGGATCATCACATCGGGATAGTCCTGCGGCAGTTTCACCGTAATCGTTACGTTTTCCGTATAGCGAATGCTCATCAAAGCTATATAATTTTCAAGAAACTGAATTTCTTTCGACAAATGAATCTCCTTATTGTTAGCCTCGTAAAGAACATAACGCATCAACTTGGACAACTCAACTATAGTCTTCTTTGCCTTTTCAGTATCAATATCTACCAATGCATGAATGTTATTAAGCGTATTCATAAAAAAATGCGGATTAATTTGATAACGCAGATATTGCAATTCGTTTTGCAAATTTTGTCGTTCAAGCTCTTTTAGAACTACATCATCACGCTGAGATTTAAAAAGCATCTTTATACCTATATTGCAAGCTATAACGACAAGAGCCAACAAAAAAGGAAATAAAAAAGGAGGAAAAGGAAAAGGTTTGAGATGTTTATCCGGATAAAAGCTATCGTTTGGTCTCATGCCATCACGATGAGTATCAAACATAGGATATCGTCCATCAACCGAATCCGGAGCCATAGCAGAATTGCTTTTTTGCCCATATTTAGGCATACCTTTACCATTGGAAGAGATTATAGAAACTAAAAAGAAGATAGATACTAAAACAAAAAGTAAATACAAATAATATTTCTTCTTAAAGAGTAACTTCGGTACAAATAAGCAATTATTTAGTAAAAAAAGTAAAAAGAAAGGCAATATAGACAGATAAGAAAAGATTATCATATGGGTCACTTCACTTTCCGAATAGCCATTTTTTAAAGAGATGAATCCCGAAATAAATGGAAAAAGGAAAATTGTAAACCATATAAAAAAATGGATAAACTGTTCTATAATTCTTTGCGAACGAAACTGACTCACTTTTTACATTTTATTAAACAAATATATAATATTTAGAAGAACTGACCCTATAAGATACTCAAAAACCGTATAATTTTATAATTAATAACATATTTAATATATATTAGTAAATTAACGCACATCTTTTGTTTGTAGATTTATATAATTTCCGGAAGTGTTGAAACTGCCATAGATAACCGAGCGCTGCGAACTGGATGTTGAAAGTGTGGAAGTTGAACTACCAAAAACAAGGATGATACAACCGACAGATAATAAAAACCATATACTTAAGCTCGTCAGCACTAAAGAATTTCTCACAATTTTCATATTTTTAATGAATGATTGTTCCCTTTGCAAAAATAAGTTATTCTGACAATAAAAGAGAAAGAAATCAACAAACAGCCTATTTTCATAGACTACCAAGCACAATAATCAGGCAAATGTTATTATGTTCCATCTATTTGACATTCCTTTTATTGCTCATTTATTTTATTATTGTGCATTTTTTAGATAGATTTTTTGGCAATACAAAGTGTTTAAGTAACTTTGCAGCGTAATTTTAGAAAGAACATTATTATTAAAATTAATAACATGAGTTTGAAAATCATCGTATTGGCAAAACAAGTACCCGACACACGAAACGTGGGGAAAGATGCCATGAAAGCCGACGGCACAGTGAATCGTTCGGCACTACCGGCCATCTTCAATCCGGAAGATCTGAACGCTCTTGAACAAGCCCTCAGGCTGAAAGACGCAAATCCCGGCTCAACTGTCACCATCCTAACCATGGGGCCCGGACGTGCAGCAGAGATTATACGCGAAGGACTTTATCGTGGCGCAGATAACGGATATCTGTTGACCGACCGTGCTTTCGCCGGCGCCGACACATTGGCCACTTCTTACGCACTGGCTACAGCCGTTCGTAAAATAAAGAACTTCGATATTATCATCGGCGGGCGTCAAGCAATTGATGGAGATACCGCACAAGTAGGAGCACAAGTAGCTCAAAAGTTAGGCATTCCACAAGTCACTTATGCCGAAGAAATTTTAAAGATTTGTGATCGTCATATAACTATCAAACGTCATATAGACGGTGGGGTGGAAACGGTAGAAACCCCCATGCCCGTCGTTATCACAGTCAATGGTTCGGCAGCTCCCTGCCGTCCCCGCAACGCCAAATTTATACAGAAATATAAATACGCCAAAACACCTACTGAAAAAGAAAATAGCGAATTAGCCCACACCGATTTATACGAAAAGCGTGCCTACCTCAACCTAGTTGAATGGTCGGTAGCCGACGTCTGCGGTGACCTCCCTCAATGCGGCTTATCGGGCTCACCTACAAAAGTAAAAGCCGTACAAAACATCATATTCAAGACCAAAGAAAGCAAAAGCTTTACCGGCAATGACAAAGATGTGGAAGGACTTATTGTTGAATTGTTAGACAACCATACCATTGGATAATCATGAATAATTTATTTGTATATTGTGAAATAGAAGAAGGCGTCATTGTTGATGTCAGTCTCGAACTGTTGACCAAAGGTCGTTCATTGGCAAACCAATTGAACTGCAGTCTCGAAGCAATAGTTGCGGGATACCATCTCGAAGGAATAGAAAAACAAATCCTGCCTTATGGGGTAGATAAATTGCATATCTTTGACAACAAGGGACTATATCCTTATACCTCTATGCCTCACACCTCAATTTTGGTCAATCTTTTTAAAGAAGAAAAACCTCAAGTTTGTCTGATGGGTGCCACCGTTATCGGCCGCGACCTCGGTCCACGCGTTTCTTCTTCACTAACGAGCGGACTAACAGCCGACTGTACATCACTTGAAATCGGTGATTATACAGATGCCAAGACAAAAGAAACCTACAAGAACCTACTTTATCAAATACGTCCGGCATTCGGTGGCAATATCGTAGCCACAATTGTCAATCCCGAACATCGGCCGCAAATGGCTACCGTTCGCGACGGCGTTATGAAAAAGGCGATTCTTTCAGAAGATTATAAAGGTGAAGTTATTCGCCATAATGTCAGCAAATATGTTGCCGACACCGACTATATAGTCAAAGTGATCGAACGTCATATCGAGAAGTCAAAAAATAATCTGAAGGGCTCCCCCATCATCGTTTCCGGTGGTTACGGCATGGGGTCCAAAGAAAACTTCAAGATGATATTCGAACTAGCCAAAGAACTTCACGCTGAAGTTGGTGCAAGCCGTGCGGCAATAGATGCCGGATTTATTGATAGCGATCGGCAGATTGGTCAGACCGGTGTCACTGTACATCCGAAACTCTATATCGCTTGTGGCATTTCCGGTCAGATACAACACCTTGCCGGTATGCAGGATAGTGACATCATCATTTCCATCAATAATGATCCGGAAGCCCCTATCAACAAAATTGCTGATTATGTGGTTAACGGTACGATAGAAGAAGTCTTGCCCAAGATGATTAAGTATTATAAACAAAACAGTAAGTAAAAAAATGGCAAATTTTTATACAGATAATCCGGAACTCAAGTTTCACTTGAACAATCCGATGATGAAAAGCATTTGCGAACTGAAAGAGCATGGCTACAGAGATAAAGATACTTATGACTATGCTCCGGTAGATTATGAAGATGCAATGGATTCTTACGACAAAGTACTCGAAATTGCCGGTCAGATTACAGCAGATGTGATCAATGAGAATGCCGAAGGCATCGATAAAGAAGGTGCACATTGCGCCAACGGGCGTGTAGATTATGCATCCGGAACCAAAAAGAATATGGAAGCCATGGTAAAAGCCGGACTTAGCGGTATGACAATGCCTCGTGTCTATGGCGGACTCAACTTTCCTATTACCCCTTACACCATGTGTGCAGAGATCGTTGCAGCAGCTGATGCAGGATTCGGTAATATATGGTCTTTGCAAGATTGCATTGAAACCCTTTATGAATTCGGCAACGATGATCAGCGCAAACGCTATATTCCCCGTATATCCGAAGGCGAAACAATGTCTATGGATCTCACCGAACCGGATGCAGGCTCCGACCTCCAATCCGTTATGCTGAAAGCTACTTATAGCGAAGCAGACGGTTGCTGGTTACTCAATGGAGTGAAACGTTTCATCACCAATGGCGATGCAGATCTCCATCTGGTACTGGCCCGCTCGGAAGAAGGAACAAGAGACGGACGTGGCTTGTCAATGTTTATCTATGACAAAAGACAAGGTGGTGTTGATGTACGCCGTATCGAGAACAAACTCGGCATTCATGGTTCACCTACCTGCGAACTGGTTTACAAAAATGCACATGCCGAACTTTGCGGCGACCGCAAACTCGGCCTGATAAAATACGTCATGGCTCTGATGAACGGTGCTCGTCTAGGCATTGCCGCTCAATCCGTCGGCCTTAGCCAAGCAGCCTATAATGAAGGCTTGGCATACGCCGAAGAACGCAAGCAATTTGGTAAAACAATTATCGATTTCCCCGCTGTCTATGGAATGTTGGCTACGATAAAAGCCAAACTGGATGCCGGACGTGCTTTGCTTTACCAAACTTCACGCTATGTAGACATCTATAAAGCTTATGAAGATATTGCACGAGAGCGCAAACTTACGCCGGATGAACGCAAAGAGCAAAAGATGTATTCAAAACTAGCCGATAGTTTCACACCGCTATCCAAAGGAATGAACTCTGAATATGCCAACCAAAATGCTTACGACTGTATCCAGATTCATGGCGGATCGGGCTTCATGATGGAGTATCCTTGCCAACGTATTTATCGCGATGCCCGCATCACCAGTATTTATGAGGGTACAACTCAATTACAAACAGTTGCTGCTATTCGTTACGTAACCAACGGCTCTTATCTGGCTACTCTTCGTGAATATGAGACCATTGCCTGCGCTCCCGAACTTCAACCGATGATGATTCGCCTTAAAACAATGACTGATAAATTTGAAGCTTGCATCAATAAGGTTAAAGAAGAAGAAGATCAGGAATTGCACGACTTTGTAGCCCATCGCCTCGTAGAGATGGCAGCAGACTGCATCATGTCTTATTTACTGATTCAAGATGCCACCAAAGCTCCTGAACTATTTAATAAATCGGCAAACGTTTATTTGGATATGGTAGAAGCTGAAGTTGAAAAACATGCCGACTTCATTCAAAGAATAAATAAAGACAAGCTGGCATATTATAGAAAATAGAATAATACGATATATCTATATCTTATTCAACAAGAAGGAAAATGATTACATTTTCCTTCTTGTTTTTTAGATCATTGGAAACAAATTTCCAGAATGAGCACCATGTTAATTTTTATGCTTAAGTGTAATGCATCACCTCTAAGTATTTGTCAATGGAGGTGAAGAAAGAGATCAATATGCTTAATCTTCATTCTTTCGATACTCATTAGGGGTCATCTTTACGTTTTTCTTAAAGAACTTGCCAAAGGCGGATGCATCGGAAAAATTAAAATAATCCGATAGCTCCTGTATATTCATCTCTGTTGATTTAAGAAGAGCTTTTGCCTTTAGAATCAATGATTCGATGATCCATTCGGTCACTGTCTTATTGGTTAGATCTTTAATCTTTGTGGATAAGTATTTTGGTGATAAGCAAAGTTTATCTGCATAGAATTGGACTTTCCTTTCTGTACCATAATAGGTGTATATCAGGTCGAAGAATTTCTTTTGGAAATCACTTTCTTTGCAAAGTACCTCGGGTTCCGAGACCATATGATTGAGGTAGATTGAGTAGAATTCATAGATATCTGCCAACAAAGAATATTGAAGAATCTCTTTGCGAAAAGAGTAGTCATTGTGATCAAGCTTCTCTTGCAGGGAGAAATAGCGATCAAGTAATATCTTGGTACTTTCTTTTTCCAGCTTCATGCAGGGACATTCTCTTAAGCTGGAATAAATGTTTGTAGAATCGAACTCCTTGATGAAGTCATCGGAAAAGGTCACATAGTAAATTAAAAAATCTTCAGTAACTTCTTCAAGATGGCACTGCAGAATGGTGCCGGGAATCAAAACAACCACACTCTCCTCATCCACCTCATATTCATTGAGGTTGATATGTAGCTTCCCCTTTCCACGCACACAGATCCCGAAAAAGATGGCGTTGATAATTGTAGGATGTTGATAGACGTCCTCAGGGAGGTCCTTGTCTGTATCGGATATGGCGAAATTATTGTGCAAGAAGTCACCTTTCCCTTTATTTAAAAAGGATAAATTGATAATTGGCAGATCGGATTTTGTTCCCATAATGGATTTTTTTACAAATATAATAAATTCTTTGATAGGTTAAAAGCCTTATAATAATGAAAAACAGACTATTTGACTATTTCTGCATGAAATCAAACTATTTGTCATTGGCCAATTCTTCTGAATTTTGCGCTCAAACAAGTAGGTATTAATTTTTTTAAATTAAAAAGTCAAATGAAACTATCAATGAAATTTATTGCAATTGCTTCTTTTACATTCATGCTAACCAGTTGTTTTAATGGGCATAAAGAAGAAAAGATTGTTGAAAAGATTCCTGTAAAGTCAATTACAGTTGAAAGTGCTCCCATCGCTCAAAGTGATCGATACATTGGTACGATCGTAGAGTCCCGGTCCTCCACGTTGAGTTTTGAAGTTCCGGGCAATGTAAAACAAGTACTGGTATCGGAAGGTGATAAAGTGGTTAAAGGGCAGTTGCTGGCTATATTAAATAAGGGGAATATAGCAAACAACTATTCGGCTACGTCATCTACCTTGAAACAGGCTCAGGATACATACGATAGAATGGCTATTCTATATAAGGACAAAAGCATATCGAAGATTCAATATATAGATGCTGAAACTCAACGAGATAAGGCACTGGCTGCTGAATCAACAGCAAAAAAAGAGATGAATGATTGCCGTTTATATGCACCATTCTCAGGTATTATTGGCGAACGATTGGTAGAACCCGGAACAAATATGATGGCAGGATTGCCGGCTTTCATCTTACTTGAAACAAAAACCTTGAAGGCCAAAGTTTCTATTCCTGAGAATGAAATAGGTAATATTCATTTGGGAACAAATGCACAAGTGAAAATTAGTGCGCTTAATCATCTGATGTTGAAGGGCGTAGTAAGTCAGAAGGGAATTATCGGAAACCGGTTGTCTCATACCTATGAGATAAAAATAACACTGATCTCTCCTTCAAAAGAGATTATGCCGGGGATGTTGTGTGATATTTGTCTTTCATCCGATACCAAGCCTCAAGCCATCGTAATTCCTGCAAACAGTATTCAGCTATATGAGAATAATGCCCGCTATGTATGGGTGATAAATCATAACGGCAGGGTGCATTTAAGGCAGATTACAGTCGGTTCCTATTCCCAAGATGGAGTGGTCGTTCTCAACGGTTTGCAATCCGGAGAACGTATCGTTACTGAAGGATTTCAGAAAATAAGTGAAGGATCTGTAGTTATAGAAAAGTAAACAGGATGAAAACAGATATTGTTGCTACGGCAATGCGATATAGAAAGATTGTATTGCTCATAACAGGAATGCTTATCCTGTTCGGTATATTCGGATTGTGGAATATGTCCAAACAGGAATTTCCCACATATACAATACGCCAAGGAATCATTGTGGGTGTCTATCCCGGGGCTACTGCCCTACAAGTTGATCAGCAGTTGAGCAAACCTTTGGAGAATTTTCTTTTTAGCTATAAGGAAATTAACAGAAAGAAGACTTATGCCCAATCAAAAGATGGCATTGTGTATATGTATGTCACGCTTAATGATAATGTAAAGAACAAAAATGAAATCTGGTCGAAGCTTCGTCACGGTCTCAATGAGTTCAAACAAGAATTGCCTCTGGGGGTGCTGTCAATAATTGTAGATGATGACTTTGGTGAGACTTCTGCCACGATTCTCTCTTTGGAATCAAAGACGAAGACTTACAGACAATTGCAAACCTATCTTGAAAAGCTTGAAGACAGACTCAGGAAGGTGGATATGATTGCTAATCTTCATAGATCCGGCATGCAAAAGGAACAGATCAGCATTTATTTAGATAAGAATAAAATGGCCTCCTATGGCATCAACATGAACATGTTGGAAAAGACTCTCTTCATGCATGGGCTGCTCACTTCAAGCGGTACGCTGAAATCGGAAAAAGTAGATATCCCCGTACATGTGGTTAAAAATTATCAGACCGAAAGAAATATTGAAGAGCAGATCGTATATGTTGACCAACAAAGCAACTTGATACGCCTCAAGGATATTGCACGTGTGGTAAGAGAATACCCCGAGCCTGACAGCTACATTACAAACAATGGTACGAAGTGCCTGCTACTGTCTATTGAGATGAGAGCAGGGAATGACATCACCAGCTATGGCGAAGAAGTGAATACAATCATTGATAAATACGAGAAGACTTTGCCTCAGGATGTGAAAATATCACGAATAACAGACCAGGCAAAAGTTGTTAATGATTCTGTTAACCGGTTTTTGTTGGAGATGCTTATTGCAATCGCTTCTGTAATTTTGGTTACAATGATTTTAATGCCGTTTCGTGTGGCTAGTGTAGCTGCCACCTCTATACCGATTACCATTTTTATCTCTTTGGGTATCATGTATGCAATAGGCATTGAATTGAATACGGTGACATTGGCCGGATTGATTGTGGTGCTGGGATTGATTGTGGATGATTGCATTGTGATCGTTGACGGATATATAGAGAAAATAGATAAAGGTATGTCCAGATGGCACGCTTCCATAGCCAGTGCAAAGCTCTATTTTAAATCGCTGGTCACTGCCACTTTAACCATCAGCGTTACTTTTTTCCCATTGCTTCTTACTTTCACGGGTGAACTGAATGATTTTATCAAGTCGTTTCCCTGGACTATTGCTATTACCCTTTTTGTCTCTTTAGGAGTGGCCATGTTGATCATTCCGTTTCTTCAATATGTCTTTATTAAAAAAGGGTTGGCAAAAGAACAAGGGGACACCAAAAACTCAGTTTCTTTTCTTGAAAAGCTGCAACGCTTTTATGATATAATAATCCCTAAGCTCTTTAAACACCCGAAGTGGGTTATCACTGCCGGAGTATTTTCAGTGGTGCTGGCGGGCATACTATTTATGAATATACCCCAACGTCTCATGCCGATAGCCGAAAGAGATCAGTTTGTGGTGGAATTCTATCTTCCTGAAGGTACTCCCCTGAAAAGAACGGCTCAGGTATGTGACAGTATGGAACACATTCTGGAGAAGGATAAAAGAACGCTGTCCGTAACGTCTTTTGTCGGTACGAGTTCTCCTCGTTTTCAATCATCCTATTCACCTCATATCCCGGCTAAGAACTTTGGACAATTCATCGTCAACACGGTTTCGAATGATGCAACAGAGGAAATGCTTGATGAATATACCGATACTTATTCCTCTTATTTCCCCAATGCTTATGTGCGATTCAAACAAATCGACAATCAGGATGCTAATGTGGAAATAGAAGCCAGGGTCACGGGTGATGATATGGGAGTTGTGAAACAGTTTACTGATTCTTTAGTATTGAAATTAAAGAAGATAAAAGAAACCGGTTGGGTAAGAACAGACCTTGAAGGAACGGTACCTTATGCGAGTATTAAAATGGATCCGGTGAAATCCAATCAATTGGGCGTGGATGAGACATCCTTGTCCATGGCTCTATCTACTACTTTGGATGGCTTTGACATCACGACGTTGTGGGAGAAAGATTATTCAATTAATGTGAAACTAAAACCGCAATGGAATGATAAGAAGACAACCATTGAAGGAATGAAAGATGAGTATATCCCCACAGAGACAGGAACATCCGTGCCTTTGAACCAAATAGCGCAGATTATACCTGAGTGGGAAAATGGACAGATCGTGAGACGAAACGGGGATAAAACCATAAGTGTAATGGTAGATTTGAAAAGAGGTATTAATTCAGGGGAGATATTTCCCCAGGTAGAAAAGAATATCAACTTATTGCTGAAGCAAGCAAAATTCCAATCGGTTTCAGTATCATATGGAGGTGTGGCCGAATCTGACGCAAAAACCATTCCGGAGATTGCTTATGGATTGCTCATTGCATTGTTGATCATCTTCTTTATACTGTTATTTCACTTTAAGAAGATTCGTCTTACGTTACTTACCATTGTCTCCATATCCTTGTGTTTCTTTGGCGCCGGTTTCGGATTATGGATTACGAATTCTCAGTTTAGCATTACCGCCGTATTGGGAGTTGTTTGCTTGTTCGGTATTGTAGTGAGGAATGCTGTGATCTTGTTTGACTATGCAGAAACCCTGAGAACAAAGCAGAAGATGAGTACAAGGAATTCGGCTATCGAAGCAGGTAAACGAAGAATGCGTCCGATTTTCTTAACCTCGGCGGCGGCATCTATGGGCGTTGTTCCAATGATCATTAGTCAAAGTCCTCTTTGGGCACCTATGGGGACTGTGATCTGCTTTGGAACTCTCTTCTCGATGGTATTAATTACCACGATCTTACCTGTGGCTTATTGGTTGATATATAGAAAGAAAATAGATGGACAATATAAATAAATCAGATCAAATGAATTCAAAAATAATTATAGTAATGTCTTTTCTTCTTTTATTCTCAATGAATTTTTTTGCACAAAAGAAATATTCGTTGGATGAATGTAAGAAAATGGCTGAGACAAATAACCTCACGCTCAAAAACAGTGACCTTGAAGTGATGAGTGCCGAGCAAACCTCCAAAGAAGCTTATACGAAGTATTTCCCTAAAGTGGAAGCCTCAGCGTTTAGTTTCAGTAATACCCGGTCACTCGTTTCAGTAGATCTTAGCGGGATTCAGGTGAATATGCTCAAATCGGGTACAACAGCCGGTATCACAGCTATACAACCTATTTATGCCGGAGGAAAGATTACTAATAGTAACAAGTTATCAAAATTGGGGGTAGAAACCAGTCGTTATCAACGTCTGGTTTCCAAGAATGAGGTGTTGATTGAAACCGAAGACAGTTTTTGGCAATTAGTTGCACTTGTGGATAAGCAGAAAACCCTCAAGTCTGTTGAAGAGCAATTGAACTCCATATTGAAAAAGGTAGAATCATCTGAGAAAGTGGAAATGAGTCTGCCTAATGATGTATTGAAGGTCAAATTGAAAATTAATGAGTTGGATGCGGAGAAGTCGAAAATAAATAATGGCATTGCACTCAGCAAGATGAATTTATGCCAACAAATGGGCCTTCCTCTAGATTCGGCGGAGACATTTGATATAAATATTCCTGACTTCAAGCAGATAGAATCTCCTTTAGTGTATTTTGTTCAACATAATGTTGCTGTAATGGATCGTCCTGAATACAAGCTCTTGGACAAAGGTGTAGAGGCAAGTAAAATTGAAACAAAAATAAAGCTAAGCGAATATTTACCGTCTGTTGCTGTTGGAGCAAATTATGGGTACGACAATTTTACAAAAGGAGATCATATGAATGGAGCTGTGTTTGCAACTGTAAGTATACCCATCTCTGATTGGTGGGGAGGCTCGCATGCGATGAAAAAGCAAAAGATACAGGAAAAGGTTGCTTATAATAGATATGAGCAGGGCAAACAACTGTTGCTGTTGGAAATGAAACAAATTCAAAATAGTTTTGAGGAAGCCTACAAACAAGTAGGTTTGTCAGAATTGGGCATCACTCAGGCTACGGAAAATTTAAGACTAAACAATAACTATTTCAAAGTTGGTACCACTGATATCACTCAAGTGCTTGAAGCGGAAAGTATGTTAGCACAGAGTAAAAACAGCTATACTGATGCATGCATTAATTATTACGTTAATAAAGCAAAGTATATGCAAGCGACAGGCAGGTAACAATGATTAAAAATAAATAAATATTGATCCGTATTACATGGACTTATACGTAATTGTTTATTTTTGTAAACCAACTTATTTTTAATCTTGACTTTCACAAAAACGCAGACCCGAAATGAAGAAATATTTATTGTTTATCACCCTGTTACTTAGTGGATTTTATGTATACGCCCAACCGACAATGGAAACCGGTGGACAAAAGATGCCGAATGAATGGATCGATCGCGATACGGGACATGAAATCATTAAATTAACTCGAAGAGGAGGAGTTAATATGAGCTTTTACTTTAATAATAATCCTTTTATAGGCAATAAGATGGTATTTTGCGGAGGAACACGTGAAGGAAACACCAAAGATATACCGGGCAAAGAGATTTATAATATAGATGTTAAGGATTTTCAGATGTATTGGGTAGACCTGAACACTTTAAAGATAGAACAATTAACACATGAGTCGAAACAGGTACATAGCGAAATAGCCTGCGCACGAACAAGAGAAATCTTCTATCAATTAAAAGACAGTGTGTTTGCTTTAAACGCAAATACAAAGAAAAGAAGAACAATATATGTATTTCCTAAAGGTGTCATGGGATCAATCGGCACGGTTAACGTAGATGGCACCTTATTAGCCGGAGTATTCAGCAATCCGCGTGAACATAAAATATTTGAGAAGTATCCTTTGAAAAGTCAGTTTTTCGATCGCGTTTTTGAAGCAAAACTACCCCGCACCCTCTTCACTATAGATACAAAGACAGGCCGATTAAAAAAGATATTCACAGAAGCTGCATGGTTGAATCATTTGCAGTTTTCACCTACCGACCCACATTTACTAATGTTTTGCCACGAAGGTCCATGGCATAAGGTAGATCGCATTTGGACAATTAACGTTATAAACGGTAAGAAACCGAAATTAAGACATACGCGTACCATGAAAATGGAAATAGCCGGTCACGAATGGTTTGGCTCAAAAGGCGATGCCATATATTATGATCTTCAAAAGCCACGCGGCGAAAAGTTCTTAATAGGAAAAACCGATTTAAAAACAAACACGGAAAAAGATTATGAGCTGACCCGTAATGAATGGTCGGTTCATTATACCACTTCGTGGGGAGAAGGCATAATGGCCGGTGACGGCGGAGATTCAACCTCTGTAGCAAAAGCTCCCGACGGCAAATGGATCTATTTATTTCACTTTGACGGCAAGCATTTAAAAGCAACCAAACTGGTAAATATGAAAAATCATCATTATCATCTAGAACCTAATGTGCATTTTTCTCCCGACAATAAATGGGTTATTTTCAGAGCTAATTTCGAAGGGCACGAAGATATTTATGCCGTACGTATAGCTATCAGGAAATAACAAAAGCAAGATCGCTTTTATCAAAATAAATATACATTTATAAAAAATGATTTATTATTAAATAATTACATATACAAAGATAAAATTAGAATTAAAGTTCCACGTTATTAGGCTAATTGCTTTCGCGTTATCTTTTTATTTTTGGCATTTGTTCCAAGAATGTTCCAAAAAAAATCTTCGTGAACGCCCATTAACAGGCAATCTACGAGAAAAATAAAAAGCCGGTTGTTCCAAAAATGTTCCGCATAAATAATATTATATTATATTCTCTCTCTGTATATTTAAATATAATATAATATAAATATAATATATAATATTATTTATTACAGCTCGTTTTTTTGCAAAAAATGGCCTTGTGAGCCTTGTGAATGGGGGTAAAAACAGGATTTTTGAGTGGAATGTTCCAAGAATGTTCCAAAAACCATCTTCGGTAACGCCTGCTGTCAGCCGGTTTTAGGCACTTTAAAATATCGGATTGTTCCAAAAGTGTTCCAAGAATTTTCTTTTGATCATATTCGACCCCGATAAATCAGCATCGCTAATGCCGGACAATCGCATCGCATTCATGGAGCAT
>Ga0172377_10004104_pt1 | contig 14982 bp, 9 predicted proteins | sample Pumphouse3metaG_FD_119749 | JGI IMG/M metagenome (GOLD analysis project Ga0172377, IMG submission 119749) | Leachate microbial communities from a municipal landfill in Southern Ontario, Canada - Pumphouse #3 metaG | ecosystem: Engineered > Solid waste > Landfill > Unclassified | place: Canada... | reverse complement strand
GGCACCGGTCGTGGCGGCAGATCCGGGCGGGACGGATGCGGACTACACACACCTGCGCCAGCGGCTGGTGGCGCGTTTCGATGGTGTGCGTCCGCGACTGTGGGCCGAACAGGTACCCGGCGTTAAAACGCGCATCGTTGCCAACGAAGCGGTCATCGCCCTCACGCTGGACGCCTGCGGCAGCCCGACGGGCATGGGGGCCGACACCGAACTGATCGCCTTTCTCGAACGGCAACGGGTGCCGGCCACCCTGTTCATCAATGCGCGCTGGATTGAACCGAACCGTGCCCTGTTCGAGCGTCTGGCGGCCAATCCGCTGTTCGAGATTGCCAACCACGGCCTGGCGCACAAACCGGCCTCGGTCAGCGGCCGGAGCATCTATGGCCTGGCTGGTACCGCCAGTGTGGCCGAGCTGGTGGACGAGATCGAACTGGCGGCGCGGCGCTTGCAACAGCTCACGGGTCGACGACCGGCCTTCTACCGCAGCGGCACGGCCTATTACGACGAAGTGGCGGTCCAATTGGCCCAGGCACTGGGGCAGCAGGTGGCTGGATTCAGCATTCTGGGGGATCGGGGTGCCACCTACAGCAGCGCCCAGGTGCGCGACGCCCTGTTGGCCTCGCAGGCCGGCGATATTATTATCGCCCACATGAATCACCCCGAGGCGGGCACCGGCCAGGGGATCATGGCGGCCGTGCCGTTGCTGCGGCAGCGCGGTCTGCGCTTTGTGCGGCTGTCGGATTATCCGTTGCAGTAACTGCCGGTTGGCGGCGGCGATTTATTTGATGGGAGGAGAAGCGATGGAAATACAGGAGAGCCGCCATGACGGGCAGCTGGTTGTGCATGTGCGCGGCCGCCTGGACGCATCCTGGGCGGAATTCTTTCAGGAGCAGTTGCTTGGTCGCATTCGTGGTGGCGAGCACCGTCTGCTGCTGGATGGCGCCGGACTGGAATTTCTCAGTTCCATGGGCATTCGCGCCCTGATGCGCATCTACAAGGAACTGCAGGGCGTCGGTGGCAGTTTTGCCATGCTGGGCTGTCAGGGCATGGTCCAGACCACCCTGCAGCAATCGGGGCTGGGCCAGTGGCTTAGTTCCGTGCAACTGCCGACGACGGCCTTGGCCACCGCAGCCGCAACCGCCAGCCCCCGGCTGGAGCATTTTGAGCTGGATGCGGCGGCCCGCCTGCAGCTGCGGCAGGTATCGGCCTGGCAGCCGTGGCAGCCGGTGGAGGACAACGCCTGTGTTGAGCTGGAACTGGGGCCGGACAGCTTCGGCCTGGGAATCGGCGCCGCCGGCGAAACCTTGGCGGCAGTGCGTGATCTGTGCGGTGAATTCGTTGCCGTTGGCGGCGCTGTCGCCCTGCAGCCGCCCGATGAACGCGGCCGGCCCGACTGCCTGCTGGCCCAGCAGGCCTATGTGCCGCGGTTGCACTGCCTGCAGGCGCTGATCTGCCAGGGGCAACCCGGTCATTTGCTGCGCTTTCGCGCCGATGCCGAGCAACCCTGCTTTGGTCTGTCGCAACTGCTGAACGAACTGTTCCGGCTGACGCCGGCGCGGCGTGTCGGGCTGGTGCTGATCGGTGAAATCGAGGGTCTGGTGGGTGCCCAGCTGATCCGGTCGCCGGGGCGGTTGCAGGCCCGGCAGCTGCCGGACTACCCGGCCATCAAGGACTGGCTGAGCTTCACCGGCGAGCGGGTGTTCGCCCATGACCAGGCGATTATCAGTGGGCTGGCCCACCAACCGCAGAGCGATGGTCCGATCGAGGCCCATCTGCACGCGGCGGTTTTTCCCTATCAGCTGCTGCCCAATGGCCGGGTGGAGCTGGTGCCGTTGGCGCAGCGCCTGTTCGGTGGCGCGCCGCCCCGTGCGGTGTTGCATCTGGTGAATGATGACCGGCCGGCGACCGGCCTGGGCGAAAGCGCCCTCTACAACGGCGCCTGCTGGTGGTCGCCGCTGGCGGAAGAGGAGGACAAGGCATGAGTCTGGTTGTCGGAGCCCTGACCATGGGGCTGATTCTGGCGCTGTTGTCTTTGGGAATGCTGATCAGCTTCCGTATGATCCGCTTTACCGATATCACCGTCGATGGTTCCATCACCCTGGGCGCGGCCATCACGGCGGTTTGCCTGGTGAACGGTTTCAGCCCCTGGCTGGCCGTACTGCTGGCGTTGGCCGGTGGCGCCCTGGCCGGTGCCATCACCGGCCTGCTGCATACCCGCTGCCGTATTCAGGAGCTGCTCTCCGGTATTTTGGTGATGACGGCGTTGTATTCCATCAATCTGCGCATCATGGGCCGCAGCAACATTCCGCTGCTGGATGTGGCCAGTATCTCGGCCGGTCCACAGCGGCTGTTGCAGGGATTGGGGCTGCCGGAGAAGGTCAATCTGGCCGGCTGGCTGGTACCTGTCGGCGATGTGGCCGTGTTTCTCAGCAGTTTGCTGGTCTGTGGTCTGGTGGCACTGGCGTTGCGCTACTTTCTGCTGACCCATTTCGGCACCGCTTTGCGGGCGGCGGGCAACAACCCGCAGATGGCGCGCGCCCAGGGCATTCATCACCAGAGCCTGGTGGTGTTCAGTCTGGCCCTGTCCAACGCGTTGGTGGCCCTGGCCGGTGCCCTGCTGGCCCAGTATCAGGGCTTTGCCGATGTGCAGATGGGGATTGGCATGATGGTTTGGGGCCTGGCCAGCATCATTATCGGTGAAGCGCTGGTGCGTCATAACGGCATCGGCCTGCTGATTACCGGCACCATCCTTGGCACCGTGCTGTTTCGTCTGTTGATCGCCATTGCCCTGCGCTGGGGACTCAATCCCAACGATCTGAAGCTGGTGACGGCCCTGTTTGTTTTCGTTGCCCTGGTTGCGCCCATGTTGGCGGGCCGGCTGAAGAAACGTCTTGCTGCCGGAGGTCGCCATGTCTGATGTCCTGCTGGAAGTCCGTGATCTGCGTAAAACCTTTTTCCCCGGTACGGTCAACGAGGTGCGCGCCCTGCAAGGTGTGAACTTCAGCCTGGCCGATGGCGAGTTCGCCGCCATCATCGGCACCAACGGTTCCGGCAAGAGCACGGTACTCAACGCCATCGCCGGCACCTTTCTGCCCGACGACGGCGCCATTGTCCTCGATGGTCAGGAAATCAGCCGCTGGCCTGAACACCGGCGGGCCGGCACCATCGGGCGGGTGTTCCAGAACCCCTTTGCCGGCACCGCCGCCGAGATGAGCATTGCCGAGAATATTGTCCTGGCCATGCGGCGGGGCCGCCGGCGCGGACTGGGCCTGGCGCTGAGCCGCTCGATCCGTGACGAGATCGGCGAGCGGGTGCGGGCGCTGAACATGGGACTGGAGGACCGGCTCGACAACCCCATCGGCACCCTGTCGGGAGGGCAGCGTCAGGCGCTGACCCTGCTGATGGCCACCTGGTGCCGGCCGCGCCTGCTGCTGCTCGATGAGCATACGGCGGCCCTTGACCCGAAAAGCGCCGCCAAGGTAGCCGAGCTGACCAGTGAAATCATCGCCCGCGACAAGCTGGCCGCCCTCATGGTGACCCATTCGATGCAGCAGGCCGTTACCATGCCCGACAGGATTCTGATGATGCATCGTGGCCAGTTGGTGGAGGATTACCGGGCCGAGCAGAAAAAACGCGTGCGTATCCCCGACCTGATGGCCGCTTTCGACCGGGTGACCAAGCGCGAGCGTTTCGATGCCACGGCTGCGGAGATGCTGTTGCGGCAATACGGTTGATTGGCTGTCAGACCGCCGATGGGCGGGCTCCTTACCGGCTGAAACCAAAAACGCCTGTCCGAACCAACAGCGGACAGGCGTTTTTTGTTCTGCGGATGGATGCGGAGCTGGCGCGGTGGCTTCAGCTGTTGACGGTTGTTGTCAGCTGTTTGACGAAGCAGACCTGGTTGCGGCCGCCCTGGCGTTGGTAGCGCACCTCGTCGAGGCTGTTGAGGATGAAATGCAGCCCCAGTCCGCCAATGGGGCGTTGTTCAATGGGCAGGCTCAGATCCGGCTCTGGCTGGGCGGTGGGATCGAAGGGCCTACCGTCGTCGCACACCTCCAGGCGGATCTGGTCGGCACGATGCCACAGACGCAGCTCGATTTCGTGCAACTGGGTATCATCGAAGGCGTAGCTGATCACATTCACCAGCCATTCCTCCAGCACCAGGTTGAGTTGTTGCAGCACCTCCAGCGGCCAGGCCAGTTTGCGGTGCAGTTCCTCCAACCAGGCCACCAGCCGGGGCAGTTCCGACAGATGATTGGTCAGAACCAGCAGGCTGGTGGGGGATTGGCTATTGTGGCCGCAAGTTTCGCCAGCCGCTGCATGGTCGCGGTACGACAGGCACAGCAGGGTGATGTCGTCCGACTGCTCGGCGCCGTTGGCAAACTGGCGGATGGCGCGGGCAATGCTGCTGACACAGCCCTCGGCGGTGCGGGCCGGCTGGCTTTGCAGCAGCTGGCACAGCCGCGCTTCGCCGAACAGCTGCTGTTGCGGGTTCATGGCCTCGGTTACACCATCGGTGTAGAGCAGCAGCCGGGCGCCATCGGCCAGGGTCAGGCGCTGGTTGTGGTAGGACAGGCCTTCCAGCGCTGCCAGCGGTGGGCAGCTGGCCGCTTCCAGCAGGCGTGTCTGGCCCTCTTCGATGATGACGGGCGGATTATGGCCGGCGTTGGCGTAGAGCAGTTCGCGGCTGCGCAGATCGAACAGGGCGCAGAAGGCGGTGATGAACATGCAGCTGTCGTTGCCCTGGGCCAGTTCATTATTGACATGCTCCAGGGTGCGGGCCGGGTCTTGCAGCGTCTGCATGGTGGATTTGAGCAGGGTCTTGCCGACGGCCATGAACAGCGAGGCCGGCACGCCCTTGCCGGAAACATCGCCAATGCACAGATACAGGCGATCATCATCGAGCAGGGCGAAGTCGTACAGGTCGCCGCCGACCTCGCGGGCCGATTCGAGCAGGGCATACAGGTCGAGACCGGCGCGCTGGGGAAAGGGCGGGAATAGCTTGGGCAGAATGCTGTGCTGAATGTCGCGGGCGATAGCCAGTTCGCTGGCAATTTTTTCCTTTTCGGCGGTGGTGGCGGTCAGCTGCTGAATGTGGTTTTGCAGATCAACGCGCATTTGACCGAAGGCATCGATCAGGCGGCCGATCTCGTCACTGCGTCGCTCGGTCGGCAGTGGCGCGGCGAAATTGCCGCCGGCCAACTGCTCGGCGCAGCCGCACAGCTTTTGCAGGGGCCGGGTGATGGTGCGGGCGATGGTGAAGGCTGGCAGCAGCAACAGCAGCAGGCCGGCCAGACTGATCAGGGTGGTTTTGATGGCCAGCACGACCACCGGCGCGAGAATCTGCTGTTCGGGAATGATAAAGCCGATCTTCCAGCCGGTCAGGTTGGCGGTGGCAAAATAGAGCCAGGCCGGCCGTTCGTTGCCAATCTGTAAAAAGCGCAGGCCTCCTTCCGGTTGGCGCAGGGCATTGCGCAGCTGTTCGAGGCTGGCGCGGTCGCGGTCGCTGGCGGCGGCCTCGATCAGGCTGTGGAGGGTTTCACGGTGTTCCCAGTTCGGGCGGGGATGGAGGATGATGCGGCCGAACTGGGAAACCAGCATGGGTTGGCCCTGGCTGCCCAGTTCCAGGGCGCCAAGGCGCTGGCGCAGTCCCGCCAGCGACAGATCGCCGGTGATGACTGCCACCAGCTGATCGTCGACCAGCACGGGGACGCAATAGGTCACCATCAGGGTCTGGACATCGGCATCGAAGTAGGGGTCGGTCCATACCGGTCGGCGCAGCTGTTCGGGCAGGTAGAACCAGTCGCTCTGGTAATCCTGCTGCGGGTTGCTGCGGTCGATGGTGCTGATGCCGTCCGTCGCGCGCCAGCTGTAGAGAATGCGGAAGCCGGCGTCGACCGTATCCTGCTGCGGCGCCAGGGCAATGGCGCTGCCGTACAGTTCGGGATGGCGGCGCAGCATCTGTTCCAGCAGGTTCACGGCACCCAGCCGGGTGCGCGGCTGGTGGGCGAAAAGGATGGCGGCTTCTTCCACCACCTGTTGCACCTGCTGCAGGTTCAGATCGAAGCGGGCGGCGGCCGCATCGGCCAGGGCATGGTAGAGCTGGCGCTGATCGGCCAGCAGTTGCCGGCGCATGTCGAAATGGTTGAGGCTGATCAGGGCCAGCAGCACCAGGCCGGCGCCGCCCAGAATCAGCAGCGCCAGGCGCAGAAAGAGCGAACGCTTAATGAAGGCCATGGCGGGCCTCCGGGGTGACGAAAGCGTCATAAGAGGGCAGGCGGCCGCTCAGCCCCAGCAGCGTGCCGGCGCCGGTATAGTCCGCTGGCCGCAGCCGGCCTGTCGGCCAGGCCTGATCATCTGGCGCAAAGATGGCCTGTAAAACCTGCTGTAGCATCCAGGCCATGTGGGCGCGGTTCACCGGCAGGTTGGCAGCCTCGACCTGGCGCATCACCAGATCAAGAGCCAGCTGCGGCTGCTGACGGGCGGTCTGCCAGCCCCGCAGGCTGGCGCGGGCAAAGGCAGCACAGCGCTGCGGCTGCTGCTGGTAGAAACCGCGCCGGCAGTACAGGCCATCTTCTGGCAGATAAAAGCCCAGAGCGTGAAAATCGAACAGGGTCAGTTCATCGCGGCTGACACCCTGCTGCAGCAGGCTGTGATACTCGTTGTAGAGCATGGCGCTGCAGGCGTCGACGCCCCGCCGCAAGAACAGCGACAGGCTGTAATGTTGTGGCACCACCTGCGGTCTGACGCCCTGGCGGGCAAAAAACTGGTGATAGGCGGTGGCGAAGGCTGGCCACAGACTGACACGCCGATCATCGAGATCGGCGGCCGTGTGGATGGGACTGTGACCGTCGGCGCCGTTTTTCCAGGCCACCAGGGTGAGGGTCGAGCGATTGATCAACTGCAGCAACAGAACCAGCCCCCGCTCGGCAGTGGCAGGTATTTCGGCCTGGCGGGCCAGCACCGGCGCCAACATGGCGCTGCAGAAGTCGGCCTCACCGTTTTCGACCAGGGTGGGGGCATCAATGGCCGGACCGCCGGGAACAATCTCGACCTGCAAACCTTCTTCGGCGTAATAGCCCAGCTCCTGCGCCACATAGTAGCCGGCGAACTGGGCCTGATGCTCCCACTGCAGCACCAGCCGCAGGGGCTGCGCCGCCTGCAGCGGTGTGGCCCAGAACAGGGCTGCCGGCAGCATGGCCAGCAGCAGGGCGATCAGCGGCCCTGGTCCGCGAGAAGATGTGAACATGACGCGCTCCTTGTTCCGTGCGGTGCGCCGCCGGATCAGTTCTGGATGTTGAGAACGCCGTGCAGCCCGGCCAGCCGGAACACATCGGCCACCGCCGGTTGCAATTGCCGCAGCTGCAGTTCGGCACCCTGCTGGCGCAGGGTTTTTGCCGCCAGCAGCAGAATTCGCAGGCCGGCGCTGGAGATGTAGTCGGTGGCGGCAAAATTGCATACCAGCAGCGCGGGTTTGTCGGTCTGGATCAGGCGCAGCAGCTGCTGTTCGATGGCCGGAGCGTTGGTGGCGTCAAGGCGGGTGGGCAGATCGAAGACGGTCATGAAAAAACTCCTGAACAATGAAAGATTAACAAAGTGTTGAAAAAGTTCTCTCCATGGGCTCTACAGGCTGTTAATAGCCTGTCAATCCTGCAACTGGGCCTGTTGCAGCAGCTCAGGCGGCAATGCGAGGCCGAACTGACGGGCCCGCTGCGGGTTGAACAGCAGGGTTTCGGAGCGGGTGTTGCTGAAGGGGATGCTGGCCGGATCGGCTCCGCGCAGCACGGCGACGGCTTTGTCGGCCGCTTCCCGGCCGGCCTGATAGTAGTCGCGTGCCAGGCAGAGTACCGCGCCTTCGCTCATCTGGGAACTGTCGAACACATAGACCGGCAGGTTGGCTTGTGCCGCCCGGCGGGCAATCTGAGCGAAGCCGGGCCGGGTGGTGTTGTCGACAATCTGGGCGACGGCCTGAATCTGTTCCTGACACAGGGCGGCACTGGCCTGGGCGGTGTCGGCGCTGGCGGTGACCGGTACCGCCACCAGGCGGATGCCCTGGCTTTCAAGGGCGGCGGCGAACCATTCACGGTACAGTTCGCTGTTGATTTCTGCCGGGGTGAAGAGAGTGCCGACCGCTTTGGCCTGTGGCAGGGTCTGGCGGATCAGGCGGGCCATGCCCTCGAAGGGCGAGCGGGTGGTGATGCCGGTGACCTGCGGCAGATGATCGGTTGCACTGCGGCCGGCGCCCGCCAGCACCGCATCACCGACACCGGTGAAAACGATGGGGATGTCGCTGCCAGCCTGACGCAGGGCGGCCTGCAGGCAGGGGGTCGACACCACCAGCAGCAGATCGGCCTGTTCACCCTTGACGCTGGTCATGATGCTCGACAGGGTCGACATGTCGCCCTGGGCGTTGAGCTGGCGCAGCCGATAGTCCGTGTCCTCGACCAGTCCGGCCTGCTGCAGTCCGTCGCGCAGCCCCCGGGCGCAATCCTCGGAAAACTGGGTTTCGTTATAGAGCACCAGGCGCAGTTCGCGCGGTCGGCCGCTGGCGGCAGCTGCCGCCATGGCCGGCTGCACGCGGCTGGCGTTGCGGGTTGCCTCGATGGCCAGATCGGCCGGTGGAACACCGCAGAGGATGCGGAACACCTGGGTGGCGCTCTGGCGTCCCCAGTCGCTGTAGCTGTCGCCGATTCCCCCGGTGGCCCCGAGGGCGATCAGATCCATGTCGGAAACGAAGATCGGCACACCGGCGGCACGGGTCACCTGGTGGATGGCGCCGAAGCCGGTTACCGCCAGATTGTCCGTCGACAGAATCAGCGCCTGAGCACCGCGTTGCAGCAGGGCGCGGGTGGCCAGTGACAGATCGGAAACCGTTGAAACCGTGGCTTCATACAGCGCCAAATGTTGTGCGGTGCAGGCGGCCCGCAGTTTTTCCACGGCCAGCAGCGACTGGGGCTGGGCCGCGTCATAGACCGTGCCGATGGCCTGCAGGGCCGGTTGGTGCTGACGCGCCATTTGCACCAGCCCGGCAATGTCCGGGTCATCGTGGACTCCGGTGATGTGGGCTGGCCGGCCCTGACCGAACAACCCGAGTTTGACCGGATCGGACGCCACCGAGAAAACATAGGGCACCTCGCGCACGCGCTTGACCCCGGCCACCAGCGCCGGCGTGGTCAGGGAGATCACCAGATCGGGCGCCTGCTGCAGGGCCGAGTCGTACAGCTGTGGCAGCAGGGCCAGATCGCCCTGGGCACTGTAATACTGCAGCTCGAAATCCTGCCCCGGCTTCAGTCCGTGCAGTTCCAGCCCTGCCCGCAAGCCGCGCATGGCGGCATCGAGGGCCTTGTTCTCCACCAGATTGACCAGTGCCAGCCGTGCCGGCCGTCCCAGCTGGCGCTGAAGCTGGTAGGCGACATCGAGTTGGGCGCGCAGCGCCTGGGGCAGTTGCAGCCCCAGTTCCGCCGCCACGCCAAAATCGAGCTGCAGCGAACGGCTGGTGCTGGGGGCGAAGGGCATGGCGGCCGGGTTTTCGCCCTGCAGTACACGGGCGGCCAGCTGGGCCGTGTGAAGCCCTTCGGCATAGGGACTGGGACCGCTTGACAGCAGCGCTCCACTGCCCATCAGGCTGCCGTCCGCCGCCAGAATGGGAATGGCGTGGTCGCGGCAGAAGCGAACAATGTTGCTGTAGCCACTGACACAGGTGCTGTCGCCCAGGGCGTAGTACAGCTCAATTCCTTGCTGTTGCAGGGCCTGCAGGGCCTGGGGGATGTCGCTGCTGTTGTTGATCGTGGCCGTTTGCAGATTGAAGCCCAGTTGCGCCAGCATGGGGCCGAGGCGGTCGATCTCGTCCTGCGAATTGGCCTCCGACGGGTTGTAGAGAGCGCCGATGCGGCGGGCGGCCGGGAACAACTGGCGGGTCCAGACGAAGGTATCGCGGCTTGGCAGGCTGAAAACGGCGCCGGTGACCCGTGGCAGATGGTCGCTGAAGGAGCGACCGGCGCCGGCCTGCAGGGGTGAGGTAACAATGCCGAATACCAGCGGCACCTCGCTCTTCTGGCCCAGAGCGCTGGCCAGGCAGGGAGTCGACAGGGGGATCAGTAGGTCGGGTTGTTCGCTCAGCAGACTTTGGATAACCTGTCCCAGCAACGCCAGGTCGCCGTTGGCATGGCGATGAATCAGCCGCAGGTTGTCGCCTTCGCTGAACCCTGCCGCCGCCAGCCCGGCGCGCAGGCCGGCCAGCGCCTGTTCGAACACCGGCGCCGGCAGCGGCGAGCAGACCGCCACGGTGACACTGCGGGCCGGCTGTGCGCTGTCAGCTGGAGAACTGACGGCGCCGGGCGCGAGGGCGGGTGAGCGCCGTTCCAGATCCGACAGCAGCAACAGGGCCGCGGCCGCCACAATCAGGCCGACGGCCAGGCCGAGATGTTTGAACAGATGTTTCATGATGGCCTCGCAAAGGGGGCAGGGTCGCATCAGCAGGGTGAAAAAGCCCCTCCAGGGCTTTTTCACCGCCTTGCTAGAACGCCCACAGCAGCGCCGCGCTCAGACTGGTGCGGTCGTAGAAGCGGCTTTCGAGCCGCAGGGCCAGATTGCTGGGTAGGGCGCGCAGTTCGATGCCGGCGAACAGCTGCGCCTGATGTTCTTCGCGCATGTCGATGGTTGAATCGCTGTAGCTCCAGTCGAAATCCTGCCCCTGGAATTTGCCTGTCGCCCGTTCGCGTTCCTTCGAGCGGGTTTCTTCCACCCAGCTCAGCAGCAGACCACCGTAGCCGCTCAGCTCAGCCCAGGCGCAGGGCTGCCAGCGCGTGCCCAGCTGCAGGCCGCCGCCATATTCGATGTAGTCTTCGTCGCGCTGCCAGGTGCCATAGCCGTAATTCAGCTCATCGACGTAACCGCCGTAGGATTCTTTGTATTCGATGCCGCTGACGTAGGTCAGCCGGCCAAACAGAGAGGCATACAGATTGCCACGTTCCAGCACCACCAGATGGGCGCCGGCGCCCAGCAAGGGCGCGATCTGCTCTGAATGTTCCGAATCGGTGCCGCCCAGTTCCAGGCTCAGGCCCCAGCGCCGTTGCGGCGCCAGGCTCAACCGGGCGATCAGCCGCTTTTCCTCCTGCTTGCCGACATAGCTGCTGGCGGGATAGACCGACGGATAGTCCTGGCGGGTGTCGCGCTGATAGTCCTCGTAATACAGCTCCGCACGGAAGCGCTGATCGCTGGGGGCCAGCAGACCGATGTCCATGGCCTGGGCCAGGGAGCCGCACAACAGCAGGCACAGCAGGGAGATGAACAGGGGAACGGGCAGGAGGTGATTTTTCATGGTGACAACCTTTCGACAGAGGATGAAGAAAATAGAACAAGATACTGATAATACAAATCTTATTACAGTGTTTGGCTACCGTTGTCTTCGCCTTTGAGCCGTACCGGAATCTGAACGGGGGCCGTTGCCAAATCGGCTGGCAGGCTCAGTTCCAGCAGCGCGTGCCACGGCTGGCTGGCCGTCAGTTCCGGCAGGTTCCAGGCCAGATTGAGATCAAAAGACGCGGCCGGGCTGGTTTGCGGTGAAACCTGCAGGCTGTCCAGCGCCGCATCGTCTGGCCCGATCAGGCTGTAATGCAGGCTGAAAGGCTCAGCAAAGGCGCGGCCGGAACATTTGTTGACCCCTATCCACCAGGTGCCGGGTTCCGGCTGCAGAATGTTGAGCTGTTCATTCGTAGAACCGGTGGCGCTTTTGGCGACCGGCTCCGAGGTGGGTTGCGGGCCGATGCCGGCCGCCAGGTCAAAATCGCTGCTGGTTGGCGAGGAAAGATCGATCAGCAGGGCCCTGGTGCCCGGCGGGATCTCAAGGCTGTGCCACCAGAAGCCGCCGTCGTTGTTGTAAGGGTCTTCCGGCGTCGGGTCAAGCTCCAGTTCTGCTGTCTGCTGCTGCGGCGCCTTAAAACCGAAGGCGGCGATGGTGGCCGTGCCGGCAATCTCCAGCCGATGGATCTGCTGCTGGCCCTGAGCCATCGGACTGACCAGATCCAGTTGCGGCGGCAGCCGGTAACCGCTGCGCCGCACGGCGACGGGTAAACGCGCCGCCGGTGCGGTGTTGTTGACCTCCAGCAGTTCAATCTGGCCGAAGGCCCATTGCTCCAGCGCCATGGCCGTGGCATCGGCCTGAATGTCGAGGCTCTGGCTTTGCCCCGGTGCCAGGCTGAAGGATTGCGGTGAGACCTGCAGTACAAGGCCAGCGCTGGCGGTGACGCTGACCTGCCAGCGGGTGGCGTGATCGCTGACGTTGGTCAGCACGCGTTGCCAGTTACAGAGGTCGATGCAGTTGCCCTGCGCCAGGCTGGCGAGGTTGAGCGCCGCCGGCTCACCTTCGGCCCGATGCGACAGCCAGTAGTTCGCCGGGTTGGCCAGGCGGAAGTTTTCACCACTTTCGTCCAGCAGCAGGGCGGCACGGCTGGCGTTCCAGGCGTCGATGCGGCCGCCGCCGCAGTCAAAGGCGGTGGCGGCAGTGCCGGCGTTATCGCGCCGTACCGCAGTGCTGGCGGTGGTGATCAGAGCGGCCTGGGCCTGGGCCGCGCTCCATTCGGGATGACGGGCCCTGAGCAGGGCAAACAGACCGGCGACATGCGGACTGGCCATGGAGGTGCCGTCCCAGATGGCGTAGCCCAGCCCATCGACCACCGGGGCGAAGACACTGGCGCCCGGCGCCGTCACATCCGGCTTGATCACCGCTGGCACGGCACGGTTGGGACCGCGTGAACTGAAGGCGGCGATCACATCGGCAGAGGCTGGATCACCGATGGCCTGGGTGCCGCTCAGACTGGCCAGCAGATCGGCGCCCTGGGCCTGACAGCGGGCCAGCCAGTCCTTGAGCCGGTCGCCATCAGGTTGGCTGATATGACTGGCCGGCAGCACATGGGCATCGGCGATGCGGGCGCTGCCATCGCCGGGATCGACCTCGACCAGAATCATGCCGCTGGCGCCGTTATCCAGGAGGTTCTGGCCTTTTTCCACCCGGCCATTGATGCCGCGGTCACAGATGACGATTTCGCCAGCGAAGGGGGCGGTGAAACGGCCTTCGCAATAGGCGTCGCCATAGTCGCCGGCGTAAATCAGCGGCGCCGGGCCGGTGCCGCGTGACAGGCCCAACCCGGCCAGGGGTTCGAGCTCGGCCACGGGACCGGACAGCTCAATGCGGTTCTGGTAGGCCACGGCGTGGCTGCTGGCGGCAACCGTGGTGATCCAGGGCGCGCAGGCCGGGCTGTCGACGGTGGCCTCGCCGGGGCCGCTGTTGCCGGCGCTGGTGGCGACCCAGATACCGGCTTCGTGGGCGCCGAGAAAGGCCAGTGCATCAAGACTGTTCCAGGGATTTTCAATGTCTCCACCAATGGAATAGTTGAGCACATCGACGCCGTCGGCCACCGCCTGTTCGATGGCTGCCAGGATGCTGGTCATGCTGAGGCTGCCATCGGCGTTGGCCACCTTGTAGGAAATAAGGTTGGCATGGGGCGCCACGCCGGAGATGGCGGCCGACAGGTTCAGCCCCGATGGCCCATAGACAACGGCCTCGGTGACAAAGTTGCCGGCGGCGGTGGCGGCGACGTGGCTGCCATGGCCCTCGAAATCCACCGCGTTGTAGGTGTCGGCACCAAAGTTCCACGCGCCGATCAGTTTGTTGTTGCAGGGAAAATTCGGATTGTAGAGGGTGCTGTTGGCCGGATCGCAAACGCCATAAAAACGGTCGCGCGGATTGCGATGGCGGTAGCCGTCGTCGCCGGTTTCAGCGAAGGAAGGGCTGTGGGGACTGATGCCGGTATCGATGATGCCAACCACCACGCCTTCACCCTGGGTGGCCTGCGGCAGGCTCTGGCTGCCGCTGCCGAACCAGACCAGCGGCGCGCGGATCAGCGTCACACCGGGAGTGGTGTCGTTGCTGTCGGGCCATTCGATGCGCAGCGGGCTGCCATCGTCGCTGCCGCAGGCGCTGGCCAGCACCAGCAGGGTCGCGCCCAGCAGCAGTGGCCGTGCCCGCCGGCGACGGCCGAGCAGGGGCAGCAGTGCCAGCAACAGAGCCAGCAGTAGAACCCGGCTGGCGGGCTTGAAGGAAAATACCCAGCGGCCGCCCTGTTGTTGCAGCCATGGCCAGGTGTTCTGCGCGCTTGCCTGCCGGTTCAGCTGAAGCTGCCGTTCCGCCTGCAGGCGCACAATGCCGGGCTGCCGGGCGGCCAGGCGAGCTTCGCTGGCGGTCAGGCGCAGGCTGACACCGTGAAAGCTCAGATCAAATTCCCGCAGAATGGTCAGATGGCGGCCCAGATGCTCGGCCAGTGCCTGCACCTGCTGTTGGCGCTGCTGGGCGAGATAGGCGCGATAAGCGCGAGCGGCCGGGCTGGCGGGATCGAGGCGGCTGGCGCCGCTGGCCCGGGGACTGGTCGCGGCATAGCCGGGGATTTCGCCTTGGTACAGGGCCAGTGGCGCCCCTTCGAGTTGCACAACATAGAGCGACAGGGTGTCGGGCTGCGCCTCGGTCGTAGCGTCCGGCCGGGCACTGGCGGGGCAGGTCAGCAACAGGATGAACAGCATCAGGAACAGGACCGGCAGACCGGCAAGGCGGCCGGGGCGGGCAAAGTACGAAAATGGCATGGACTCTCCTCGAAGGGGGTGGCGCCAGACGTGGCCGGTGCGGCCTGCCAACCGGGTTGCGACGATTTGCTGGATTGCCCTGCGATAGGGTCGTCGCGTTTGCAATGAAAATTCTTTCTGATCTTAACAGCTGTCAGCAGAGGGAACAATCAGCACCGGGATTTTTTTCGTTTTGTGTGTTTTTGCCGGTCGGCTTTTCCTTTTGCCAGTGCTGGCCGTGATCCCCTATGCTGGTCAGCGAGGGCTTGGCCTCTGGTGCGGTTGAGCTTTTCGCTATTATTCTTCTGCCCGCCGGAGCTGCCTATTCTTCTTTATTTGCTGATGCGTCGCGCCACGCTCCTTGATGGC
>Ga0172377_10004102_pt1 | contig 14983 bp, 22 predicted proteins | sample Pumphouse3metaG_FD_119749 | JGI IMG/M metagenome (GOLD analysis project Ga0172377, IMG submission 119749) | Leachate microbial communities from a municipal landfill in Southern Ontario, Canada - Pumphouse #3 metaG | ecosystem: Engineered > Solid waste > Landfill > Unclassified | place: Canada... | reverse complement strand
CTTTTACTAAAGACTTCAATCATATCGGCTTGCTCATTATCCGGGTCAGTTGTAATTTTGAAGAAGAAGTTCCATCCTGATGGTTCTTCTTTCGTAGCTTTTGGTTTGCCTGTGACCATACTCATTGTCTGACACATAATGGCCACTTTGGCATTATGATTCATTGTCTTTGAGAAATTAGGGTGAGCAGAAAGTGCTTGTTCCCATTGGTCTAAAATATTCATTTTTAATCTTTCTCCCCTATAGGCTGGGGGCAACCTTATTTAATATACTGGTGGACCAGGCGGGAATCGAACCCGCATTCTTCTTGTCTAGTCCAGATGTTAGTTTTTTTTTCTGTGGTTTAGAATAATGCAATTATGCAGTATTCAAGTAGCCGTAAGGATTAAACTAACAAACCATAATCGCTACAAGGATTACTAATAAATAAAACTCATGGTGATATAATCACCAGGTTTGGCGTGTTTTTCTAACTTCTCAATCTTACTTGAAGTAGTTGGAACACGCTTTTGTTTCGTGTGTAAGTGATACTTCACACGTGGTTTGGGTTCTTTCATAAACCCTCCTTTCTTTAGTTGATTTGTGCAGTGTGCACAATTCGAATCTTTCATTGGTTGGTCGGGGTTATTTGAACCCACACTCAACCACACATGTTTTCGGCATGCTGCCAGCTGAATTCAATCAATCAAAAAGGAAGTGTGTGTGTAATCCTCTTTGCTGAAAGCATACAAAAAAAAGAAGAATAGGTTTTATCCTATTCTTCCTCGACTGTAAGTCGAACCGCACCAGTAGGGACTGGGCGATCTTCCGGGTTTTGCAAAAGCAAATCGGGGTGATAACCATCGTAAGCCAATCCTTGGATTGGACGATCTCTTCCCTCACTATCTTTCATAGTGAAGGTGATGGATTGTTCGTCTTTATACGAAACATTCCCATCGGCGTCGGAGACCCGGGTTGAAAACATTAGATTGGTTTTCACATCAACCAACGGTTGAACAGTAAAAACAAGGACCTTTTTTCTTGCCATAAATAATTTCTCCTTTCATAGCAATATGGTTGTTCGTACGGGTGTCGTCGTGTAGTCGGTAAAATCCTTCGACGAAGTGGGGCGGGAATGCTGGCATGGACGAACCTCCGTAGGTGTGCTTGGGTGTGGTTGGGATAATCCTAGAATCTACATACTTAATTAACGAACCATTTTGTATGACTAAAGCGTAAACCTAATTATATGGGAATAACTAAGAATGCTCACGAGGGTCAACCACGAACATTACACTAAAGTGTAATGCGTTTAACGGCAAGCCTACGCCCTTACGGGTTCTTAGGTTGTGGCGCGTCCTTAAATGGCAGACAAGCTGTGTCGGTTTACTACTAGAGGGGGGGGTGGTTCTTAAATTGAAGGTATTTGATTTAGGGGTAATATATATAAATATATATTAGTCATCCAATCAGGGGTCTCCCAAGAGTCTCCGCCCTAGAACTCAAAGGCATACTACACATACTACCAGCATACTACCAAAATAAACGTGTCGTAGACTGACAAAGTAGTAAGTGTAGTATAAGTAGTATAGTAAAACATTTCTTCCACAAACTTAGTCTATATAATATATATACTTATAGCTATTCTGTGGGAACTCTATAGGGGTAGTGAAAGCATACTACACATACTACTATTGCAGTCATAGTCTACATAATCGGGGAATTATGCCTCAAAAACCATACTACTAGCATACTACTGCATACTACCAAATCAGCCTTTAAAAACAAATAACACAAAAATAACACAAAATAACACACTACATGTTGCATTGTGTTGCAATTATTGTTATAATAATGGTGACAATAGGAAAGAGCCTTGATATAATAAGGCTAACAGATAGGAGACAAAGACAATGGCATATCAGAATTATTTGACTTCACTTAAGCTTCACGTGCGTAAGCATATTAAGGATGTTTTTGGACCGGCGTTCACGGACTGCTCCGCCAGCACCGAGGCCGAGATCAACGGCGCCGTTCAACGCCTGGAGACCGGGGCATTACCACTACCGTCGGAGACCATCGACTGGCTATCTAACTACTTCCAGTTTGTGCGCGAGAAGGATGAGCTCCTCGTATACGACAACGTCAGTGGCATTTGGCATTTCGAGAGTGATGACATGAGCCTAAGAAACGTCCTGCTCGATTACTTCACCGAGTTGGCCGTACAAGCGGAGGCCATGAACGACAAGGTCTATGTCCGCTATGCTAACCGCCAGGTTCAGCCTAACCGCATCCAAACCTTGGCCGCCCGACTTAAGAGTTCGATCGGGTTCCATATCCGTACATCGGCCGAGGTCATTAACGCCACCGAACACCTCCGCTACTTCAAGACACTCGATGGTCGAAGAGCGATCATTGACCTAGGTAAACCTAGCTTTAACCTTAAGTCTGTTTCTTTTTCAGAAACCCAACCACTCAAGCTCATGCGACTCCATCCCATCGAGATATCAGTGACCGACGAGGACCCGGTTTTATTCCTTGAGCTGATTAACACCTACATGCTCAACGACCCCGACATGATTGCTTACTTCAAGAAGGTGCTCGCTTACTGCATGGCACCATACAACTACAACCAGGTCATGCTCTACTTCCTCGGCGATGGCCGTAATGGTAAGTCTACCATCCTCAAGGTGCTCCAAGATATCCTCGGGCCACATGCCACCCGCATGAACTCCGAGTTACTCAACTCTAAGCCGTCCACCTCGTTCAAGAAGGATGACGCACTTGCCGCGACCGAAGGGAAGTCATTGTTTATCTTCAACGAGATCGATGAACGCATGATTGTTTCCACCCAAAACCTCAAGGATATTACCGAAGGCGGACGCGACGAGTATGGTAATCGCCTTATGACCGTTGTTAGACCAGCTTATAGTCGCAACTACGAGGTTAATGTTTGTGGAACACCACTCATCGTCGCTAATACTTTACTTAACTTCGGTGATTGGTCCGCCCTTGATCCAATATTCAAACGGTTAATCTTAATTCCGTTTGCTTACAAGATTATTGATGAAGATCCAACTATCCTTGATCGTCTCGCCCTTGAATATCCTAAGATTCAATCGTGGTTATATCGTAACTACTTTGCCCATAAGGGTATTAACCTTAAGATGGCTGTCCGTCCCGTTCCCATTGATAGACTGTTCCATCGCTTCCGGGCTGAGTCCGACATCATCGGACTATTCTGGGAAGATTGCATCGTGGAGACCGGGGACATGAAGGACGAAATTAAGCGTAGCGATTTCTTTTATATGTATCAGCAATACTGCCAGTCAAACGGGAGGATTCCTATCAAGAATATCGGGACCAATGGCTTCTCTAACATGATTAAACCATACTTCTCACGCGTAACTCTTACGTGTATCAATGGAACTTATGTCATTAAAGGTGTTACTAAGTCACCTTACTTCAATGATGTTGTGCTAAGTCACGCTCGGTAACCCATATGCACGCACAGTTATTGACACTTGGATTTGTCCGAGTAGGATCGAAGATATACTTTAGCGCCGAGTTCGGCATCCGTCTCACCCTTCGGGATGATGGCAAGTTGGATGTTGAACTCCAAGAAGGTAAGATAGTGACAGCGACATTGACAGAATTAGAGGATACCATCATGAATGGTGGCTTCGGGGAGTTCGGCGTATGACGACACTCGAGTTCTTCACCGGGTATGTGAATCCCGTCTGCCATAAGATATCCCATAATCTTACGGAATATGCTGACATTAAATGGCGCGACGATGTTAAACTAATTAAGGCCACCACCTTCTATCAGATTTATAAACACAACGTGTTTGGTGCCGATGGTCACCGCGTTGATATGAAAGACTTCTTCCGCCTCTGTGCCCAGTATCTATACTATGATAAGTACATCTGCGAACATGGTACTGAGTTCTACTACCTCGTCGTGTTCAATCCTGATAACGAGATGTACCAACTAACAGCGGAGCTCATTGACCAACGCATCGAGGCTAACAGCCCGAGCACACTCACGGATCTCATTAGCATCTATGAGGCGGTCACTAAGGAGGATATATGATCTACTAGTCCATTACATTACTAAAACAAAAGGAGCGTATGTACATGAAAAGGAGTACAAACAATATGGAAATTGATGAATTCGAAGAATTATATTTAAACAAAGCGGTTCACTGTGATACCGAAGAAAAGGCAAAACATTTTCTAAGACTAGCAGATAGCTTCGGGTATAAGTGGTATTCGGGTAAACGCCTAATTAAAAAAAATGAGTGGGAAAGATATGAAAAAGGAACCTGTTATTTCATTACAGATAATGGTCTTTTGTGTGGTAGCATACACCATTACAATCGATGCGGTTACCAAATCATTGAATACACATTACCACCCAAGTTTAAAGTAGGCGATAAGGTTAGAGTTAATGGCACATCAAATCCTACTATTGATGGAAAAGTTGGAGTTATTGAAAAAATAGATGTTTTATCTGGATTGCCATATTCTGTAAAACTTGATCACGATGAAAAGTGGTTTTGGCTTTTAACTGAAAGCAATTTAGAAAAAGTTGAAGAGCCTACATACAAAGAAGAAACCATTGACTTTAAAGTGTCCGAAGACTTTGATCCTGTAATTTCTATGAATACCTACCAGATTAGATGTTCTTGGACAAACAAACAAGGCAAAGAACGAAAAGGATGTATTCATACACGAAGTGATTTTTTAAAAGAAATAATTATACAAGGTATCACTCAATACAACCGGATAGTGAACACAAAATAGAAAAAGGAGAATAAGAAAATGGAATTCAAAAAACCGTCTATGCCTATGCCAGAAGAGAAAATACCAGCACAAGAACCAAAGGATACTCTTGATGTGCATATTCATCTGTCTGAAAGTGAAGACCCACGAACTATTAAAGTTGGACTGACTACAGCACATAATGAATCATTAGAAGACAATATTGTCTTTTACTTGCAAGGAGAAGAGCGCAAAAATTTTGATGAGTTGCTGACACGCCTTATTAATTTTTACTCGGGGTTAAAATAATATGAAAAAGAAACTTTGGATGATTCCACTATTAGCTGTCAGTTTACTAACAACATCGTGTGCTGCAGATAGCACCATTGGATATACCAAGCTAGAGGCTTATCAGTCTCTCATAGTTTATTTACCAGAATCTATCGTTAGATATGATATGGACACGGATAAATCATATGAATATTACTACCTGTGTAACAATAGTGATGTGTTTGTTAAAACATTTTATTATCGAGTTGTTAATGAAGAACAAGAACTTCGGTCTATCGGCTATGATCGTTATTATAATGTCACTTATTTAATCTCTGAAATATGGAGGGAGATCTAATATGAAAAAGAAACTGTTAACACTACTACTAATCCCATTAATGCTAGGATGTACCCCCAACAAATCTTTTGTTGATGAGCATATTCTTCCGGTACTCGGAGATCTGACACTTAACCATGTGGATTATGATACTCCTGATGTCGATAAATATTTCGGGGACTGTCATCTTACGATAATTGATTACGATTTGATTGGTTATGTTTACATTGATGGTCCAGATAATATTATATTTGAAATTTATATCGAAGATACACACCTTACTTCGTTTACTGTTTGGTCTTTCGATATAACTTATGTCAATCTTGATGAGAATGTCGTCGCCCACTGGGAGTTCATGCATAAAAATGAATGGTTTACTGAAGATTATACTCCTGAAACGATTGATATGAACTACTTAGATTTTGCTAAAGCACTAGTAAAGTTAACCAAGAATGATTTAGTATATTTAGTAGGAAAGCTGGAGGAATTTTAATGAAGAAACGACTTAAGATTAAGGTTGCTTATGACATGGTATCCAACAAGTCCCTTATAGAATCTAAATTAACTACCGCTGATAAAAACAAACTGACCCAGAAGTTACAGGATCAGGTAATTGAAGCACTGACCAGCGAAATATTTTCAATTGAAAACATTGAAGTGTCTTTAGAAATTATGGATGAAGGAGAAAGCGAGTTACCTCGTCACCTGTGTTAATGGTAAAACGTAATCGTCATCGCTTCTTTGTTGAATACCCGGATACCCGAGGCAGTGGGTTACGCACTACTCGAGTCTTTACTCAAGCAAATCTTGCTTATGAATTTATTAATAATATTCCGGCTTTAAAGAAGGAATCTATTTGTGTTGTCTTAGAAACTAAGTTCCCAGATGGTAATCGTACCTATAAGCCAATAAGTCTGATGTCACTTCTTGAATATATTGGAAGTGGCAATAAACCACGCGCATTATATAAGGGAGGAAAATAATATGATTGTCGACTTGCTTGTTCAGATTAGTGATGAAGATGCCAAGCTTCTAATTAAAGATAAGATTAAAGTCGCTTATGAATTATTAAAGAAAGATGAGGAAGCCAGAGTTAGTTGGCGTGACCTTGTCCTTGTTGAGACAATCTTCGAAAATAAGGGACGCTGTTATTACCATTGCGTGGAGCTTTATCAAGATGCTGATGGTAACAACTACATGAGGTGGTATGAAAATGATTCCAGCGACTAATGTCATTTTGAAATATATCTACGATCGTGAAAGAGAGGAACATAACCATGGCCAAATATCGTAAACGTGTCGAATACGTTGAAGCCTTCTGCTTCGGCAATCCTGAAATTGAACCAATCTGGTTCCGTGAAGCCCGGATGGATGGTAAAGTCCAGATGGTCGTCGAGGAAAATATCCTTGATGGATCTCATGATAGGTATAGTGCTATCATTACTACGGATACGGGACAGATTTCTGTATTCCCCGGCGATTATATTATATTAAATGGTGCGGGACAACTTGATGTTGTACCTGCTATGCGTTTCTATTATGCCTATGAAGAGGTGAAGTGATATGCCAAGTGCGGCTGATATTAGAAAACAGATTGCTAGTGACGTAGCGGCCACCCAACCGGCTAATCCTAACACGCCGGGCATCGGAACGGTAGTCTCGCACCCCGGTACCGAGAAGATAATGTTTGATGCAACCACATTTCAGCTGATGGAATGCGAGGGTCGTGTCAAAGGTAACGATAAACGACGGTATTGTTTCGTAGAGAAGGGTGTTAAGGTGCAATATGGTAACCAATTTACCAATGCCATTGGTGATCGCGTCTATATTATCACCAAAGATATGTTCATTATTCTGCTTGGAATCTTTAATAACATCATGAAACAGTTGCGTGATCTGGATTCAAAGGCTAGAATGATGGAAGAGAAGGCCGATTTGTACAAGATGACTATCGATGCCCTCAAAAAGAATGGAATTATTGACTAAATGAGTACAACTTTAGAAAAAACTCTTGAATCCTCCTTCGTAAAATGGTGTCGTGACCGCAGAATTACAGCACTTAAGGGTCCGGTTGGCCTATCTAAAGGATTTCCTGACCGGTTCGCCATGCTACCTGATGGTGGTGGTACCATTTATGTAGAATTTAAGGGTACAAGTTACTATGACTTGACTGAAATCCAGAGGTGGTGGCAGAAATATCTCTTAAAGTGTGATCCACACCGCTATTTTGTGGTAGCAACTAAGGAAGAACTGGCTCAACTAGAGGAAGCGTGCCTGGCTTTTATGGAAATTGGACCACAACTTGTCGAATATGAACGAAATTTATTACATGCACGTGATATAATGAAAGCAAACCAGGAGGAAAAGTAAATTATGTTTGAAGATTTAATTACACAGTTAGACGGGATGGGTGTTGAGTACACCGAAGACTACGAAGTCGGAACATTGACGATTGATGTGGGAACTATCGACAAGGTTCAACTTATTTCCGTGATTCAACTCATCAATGACTCGATGTTACCATTCACGATTGATGAAAACTCCCTCGTAATCACCGGAGGCGAGATGCCATCCGAAGAGCCGATGGAAGAAATACCAGCGGAAGAAGTTTCAGCGGAACAAGCGGCGATGGATGACATGTTCGGGCAATAATGCTAGAACGCACCGACACCTACATTACTAAATGCGTGGACTTGGGGATACTTTCACCTTCTTCTTTCAGAAAGTATCCTCTTCGTCCACTGAATTTAGCCATTGTCCTTAAAGCATATGCCCTAACTACAGGGCTTCCTTACGACTTGAACAACAGTAAGCTCCAAGAGATTGCTCATCATAAGTATTACTTAACTGATAGTGGGCTTGAGTGGCTTTATAGTGTTCTGAGTTCTTGGTCACTTATGTTTTTGCGTAGTGTGTTTCCGCTTGTGTTTTCCAAAGCCACGGAAGAGGACCTTAAATCCTTAGATAAGTACCGAGGTCTTGCTAATTTTCGGGGAACAGTTGGTTTACGCCCAAAGGCCGGATCTAAACAAGAAGCAATGCTAGTGCGCCTAAATGGTAAGCGTAAAATTCGTTATAAGTTTAAATCTTTACGGGAAGCTCGAGCTGAATTACTTAGTTTATCCCGCTATTATCCATTAGAGAACTTTAAACTATACCGCCGTATGACTAATGGCTACTTCGCTGAGGTGCCATTAGTGATAAATACCACTAGAGGTGGATCAATTAATAACTTACCGGAGGAATACCGATGATACAACTAACAGTATTTAATAAAAGCGAAGTTAAGCTTATCCACTTGGCTAACTTGTGGAACTTTGCTGAGAGCCAACCACAGGCATATGATGTTATGTTTGTGTCTAACCCCCACGAACTGGCTACACTTATAGGACAAGGAACTAACTACCATGACTGGCAGGAATTTTTATCTGATAGTCGTGTCCAAGATTATATTGACCGTATCATTTATACCCAAGCCGGTATAATTATCAACAAATACATGCAAGGAGATGCCCGTGTTGGTGTCGCTGATGCCACTAAACTTAATAGTGCTATTAAATATCGAGACGACCATAAGCCATCCTTTGCTCCGCCCGTTCAATATATCTATATTCAAACTCCACTCACGGAAGATGAGCGGGAATTTCTCCCTGATGTTCCTGAGAATAAGAAGGTTAGTATCTAATGCCTAAGAATTTAATTGATATTGATGAACAAGTAATTGAGTTCAAGGATCTCCAGAAACCAAAAGAGACCGTTGTTACTTTGGATTACGCCGTTAAGTTTCCTGGGACTGAGGAATATGCCGCGTTTGTAGAACCGCCACCAGCAGCGCTAGTAGTTCCTACTAGGTTAGAACTACTTCAAGCGTGTCCGCGGTGCAGTAAGCCACTCGTCCCAGCCATGGCTGTATCAGGTAATGAAAGTGTATCGTTCAAAGAGTGCCCTGAATGTGGCACACTGATTAATACTTTTAGACCAACATCCTACCAAGCAAGATACTTGCGAAGGATGGAGCGTTATAAGATGACGGCTGGAGGGTTTGGCTGTAACCCGGCAGGTTCAAAAGTTTTGATGCATGATTTATCTTTGAAGAATGTAGAAGATATTGTAGTTGGTGACTTACTCATGGGGATTGATGGCACGCCAAGAACCGTTCTTGAACTACATCGTGGTATCGAACAGATGTACCGTATTGATATCACTAACAATAAAGTTGCTGTATCTAGTTTTGAGGCTACTGGAAATCATATGCTCTACTTAACTCCTCGCGGGCAGTATACACGAAAAAATAAAGTTATTTATACTTCCCAGCCTACTATAAATTTATCTATCAAAGATTACATAAACTGTACAGATCGATTTAAAGGTATGTCCTATCTATCATATATGCCATCTATGGAGTTTGACGAAAAACAACTTCCTCTTCATCCATATTTAGTTGGTGTTCTATTAGGTGATGGGATGCTTGGATACAACGGGTGTATTAAAGTCACGGCCAGTGATCCTGAAATTGTTTCAGCTTTAAATGATTATGCTCCGAACGGAACTGAAATTAGAAAAGGTAACTACAAAAAGGGTAGTAATACTTATGACTATCGTTTTTGTGATTATATAAGGCCTACTAAAAGCAGTAAAGGTGCAATGCGTACTATGCTAGAAATGTTAGGCCTCTATCAAAAGGATTGCTACGATAAATTTATTCCTAAAGATTACCTACTAGGCTCAAAGAAACAACGGTTAGAATTGCTTGCCGGATTAATTGATACTGATGGATGTAAACATGGAAATAGTTTTAGGATCTACACAGTATCCAAAACACTCGCTGCCGATATTAAATTACTTGGTTATTCTTTAGGTATCCCTGTTTCTATTACATGGAGACCAACAAAGAATATTTATGTCTTAAATCTTTGCGGAACGAATGCAGCTTATATTCCTGTCAGAATCCCAAGAAAAAAAATTAATCCAGAAGGCTACAAAAACCCGTACTTGAGACGTTTTACTGTAACGCCCACGGATAAAAAACCGTTCTATGGGTTTACGTTAGATAAAGATCAACTCTATATTGATGGGGACACTTTTATTATTCAGCATAACAGCGGCAAAAGTCGCAGTAACGTCGAAGATGTCATCAAACATCTACTTCTTATTCCTAATGCCCGGGTATGCGTGGCTGCTCGCACCTATCCCTCCCTTGAAAGTACGTTTGTTAAAGAGTTCTACTCAATGTTTCCGGCTAAACTTGTTCGCCGTAAGAATGACCAGAAGCATGAGATCTCTTTAACAAACGGATCTGAAATTTTATTCCGTTCATTTGATGATGAGACGAAACTTAAGTCAATGAACTTGACCATGGCTGTGATTGTGGAGGCATCAGATGTAAATCACAATGCTTTCATGATGCTCCAATCTCGTATTCGTAACACGGCAGCGATGCTCCCTGAGCTAGATGCTAATGGTGAACCAGTCATGGAGTATGATGCTAGCCAACACATCTACCGTCCCAAGCATCGCGTTGATGTCCGTCATATTAACCTTGAAACTAACCCAGACTCAGGTTGGGTAAAGTCTAAGTTCCTCTTAGATTCCCATCTAGTAGAGTTTTTTGGTGATGCATATAACGAAGGTTATCGTTATAACCCCAATCCTGATCCACATAAATATACGCAGATTGTTTCTACTAGTGCCAATCCTTATTTACCAGAAGGATATGAAGAAGAACAAACCCGTGGTAAGAGTAAGGCTTACATATTGCAATTCTATAAAGGAAGCTTTAACTTCTCTAGTAACCTGGTGTTCCCTAACTTTGGTGCATGTATTGTGGCTCCACATCCACTACCTCGTGCCTTTAATGAAGAGGGACGCCGGGTATTGTTCTTTATCATTGGTGCTGACTATGGTATCAATGATCCGACGCACTTTGTGTTTAGTGCTTTCTCACTCGAGACTAAGAAACTATATGTGTTTGCAGAGTACCGACTTAACAATTCGGACATCAAGACTATCGCTAAAGGTTACCGGAAAGAATTACGGATAAACGGTACTGACCTCGATGGATTACTAATGCGTCCGAAGTTCGACGGTAAGAGTTATAACAAACGAGAAAGCAACCTTGTGTCTATCGGTGGCATGTTTGAGGCGGAAGGATTGTTCTTTGAACCAGCATTCGCTTCTCATGAATCCCGTATCATTAAGTTGAACTCCCTAGTTACTCATGGTCAAATTGAAATCTATTCTACCTGTGAGTTTCTAATTGAAGAAGCACTTAACTATAAGTTTAAACTTGATAAGACTGGTGCACCTACCGGTAAACCACAAGATGGCCATGACCATGGTATCACAGCGCTAGAATTTTCCATTGTTGACCTCCCCCACAATCTAACTGAATTTCATTTGAATGCTTATCTACCTCCAGGCACAAAAGTATTTCACGATAAACTTGGTAATGATATAATAAAGAAAGAGAGCCAAGTGTATAATCCACTGGCCGAGGACAAGACCTATGATCGACAACACACTTCTAATTTTAATAGCCGTATTATTAACAGCAACCGTCCTGCTGCTCTGCCTGATAGCCGGGGTTTTAATTTGGCGAATGTTACCGATTCGGATGACACCGAAGACGAAGAAGAGTATGCCCCCGGACCTCTTAGAGCGTTCACTCCCGGACGTTAAATCGAATGCTCCAGTAGTTAATGGTGTTCATCAAGGAACATTAAAGGGTCCTACGCCCAGATCATCTGGTGTAGCCACGGAAGACATTGGTTATGTTAAACATTTTGGTGACTCTCCTGAAGCCGACCAGGCTGAAGCTGTGTCCCAACGCACTGCCGATGAAGAGCGTAAAGCCGAAGAAGCCCGAAAAGCAATTGAAAAAGCCATGACTGTTAATATGACAAGGTTTGATACTGCTTATAAGCTGGCTATGAAACAGATTATGACCGGCGAGAAACAAAAGCTAGAAGATAAAAAGGAAAGTGAGTAACTATTATGGCCACTAAAACACCAAAACCAGTCGAAGAACATACCAAAAAATCACAGTGTACCTATAAGGTAGAAGATTTAATGGCCAAATTTCGCGAGTATAACGCCTACAAACAAAATACTTTAATGGAGTGGCGTGTCATTCGTTCGCTCTATCGTGGTGAATTCTGGTCAATCTTTAGTGAATATCTTAAAGATTATTCTATTTCGCCTGACTGGAACTACTTCGAATATGTTGTCCAAGGTTATCTTAACTCTATTTATAGTGGTGCTTTTATTGGCACCTTAACACCACGCCATCAAGATGACGATCGTCTAGTTGATGACCTTAATGCGTTCGTCAGTTATAACTGGAACAAGTGGGGCATGAAGAACAAGTTCCTCCATGTTGGTGAAAACGGGGAACTATATAATCTTGGAGCCGTTCGTGTTGATTGGAATAGTAAGAAACACCACATTGAGCTGAAAGCCATTTCGCCTCAAGAGATTTACTTTGATCCATCCGTTGATAACTACAAGAATGGTGAAGCCATCTTCTTAGAACGTGCAGTTAATATCAACGCCCTAATTAAGAATCCTGATTTTGCCGAAGGTGCTAAGAAATATAAAGACAAGATGAAGAACCACTTTACCGACAAGACTGCTATCAATCGGATTGGTGGTTATGAGAACATAACCAGTTCTAATAATAAGTCGGTTTCTTTAATTGAATGTTTTATTAGAAACGAAGAAGGTGGACTCGACCAAATCTTTATTATTGATGAAGCTGAAATTATTTTTGAACGAATAGGTATTCCGTTTGACCGCTTCCCTGTTGTGTGTTATTCACCACAGCGTCCTGATGGTAATCCTTATGGTAATTCTAAACTCACAAAGATTTTAAATACTGTCATTGCCCTTAACCTCCTGGACTCGATGGAAGCTACACAACCTTACCGCTTACTTAACCGTGTGCGATTCGTAAATGTTGATGGGCGTATCAATATGCGTTCATTTGCTGACTACGGCAATACGCCCGGTGCTTCATTTGAAGTCCGTGGTGATCCTCGTACACTAATTCATTACCAAGATATCCCAACCATTCCCGACCTAACAAATATTAAAACACGTTTAGAAAATTCAATTTTCCAAGTCACAGGTGTTGATCCTTACTATAAGGGACGAGCCACTAACTCCGTGCAAACAACGGGAGCCACCCAAGCTTTCCAAGCTCGAGTTACGATGCTCACTGATAACTCGCGTATCACAATGTTAGAAGAATTCTGTGAAGACCTTACTAAGCTAGTTGTTGATTTTTATTTTGAGTTTGGTGGTAATCATATTTATAGTGTTCCGAAACTTTCAGCCACCGGCACTAATAAGGTTGTTGAAGAGCATAAGCTTAACTTTGGTGAGATGCGTAATCGTCCACAACCAGTTAAGTTTGATTATCAAATTGCGGCATCCACATTGTTACCAATGAACCAAGCTAATTTGTTTGAAAGTGCTAAGGCTCTCTATGAAATGCAGGGTCAATATCAGTTTGAAAAACCCATCATTACTCCAGAAGAACTACTTCGTTACTCCGACTTCCCACAAAAACAACTCTGGCTTGAACGATTAGCCAAGGAAGACCAGAATAAGATTGCTGAGAATCTAGTGGCCGACTTAACTAACTTCGCGTCAATATTCTCGCGACTCCTATCACAAGGACTTTCTGAAGAAGAAGCCGCACAACAAGCAATTGCCATTCTAATTGAAGAAAAGAACGCTATGAAACAGAACCCAGCGGTAGGAAGAGGATTTGTATAATGGCTAAATGTAAATCTTGCAAGAAGAAAAAGAAGTAAGAAACACATAAAACACAAGATTAACATGTCTTGTGTTTTTATTTGTCTTATAGTATAATGTAATAGAGAAGGAGGATACCAATGAAAAAAGGTACACACACAAGACGAATTGCGATTACGGTTAATGAAGACACCAGTAAAGTTAAGGTGTCATTTACGCCAAGTTTAAAAGAAGGTAACCGCGAAGTCATGGGCAAACACGTTAATGGTCTCATTAATGGCTTCGCTATTGGGCTTCAAATTCTTTTAGGAAATGAACAGATGCTTCGCCCGGCTATTAAAGAAGAAGTAGATGCTCACCTTTACGTCTTTAAGGATGTTGAGAAGGATAACGCGTTATACAACGCACGGAAACAACTCTATCATGAACTGGCTGATATTATGAATGGTATCTTAACGGGATTATTTCCCGATGTTAAATACATTGAAGAGTCAATTGAATATCAACAACACTTAACCACGGAGCAAACACCTGAAGAAGCTAAGGCTCATCAAGAAGAAGTGCAAAAAGTTGTTGATCTTATTAAGTCAATGGTAGATGTTGCACAAGAAGGAGATAACGATGGAGACAAATATCCGCTGTAAGAAATGTGGACACGATATATTCATTCGTACCACAACACCGGCTATTCCAATGCACGATGATGAGATTGAGGTGCGTGAATTTGCCTGTGCCAATTGTGGTGAGTTAATGTATTATGAATGTCTATTAGCTTATACGCCTGAATATGATCCAGAAACAGGACTTACTTCTTATCACGATGTGCTCGAAGATGAATTAAGCACTGAACCTGATGATGACTATGATAATACAG
>Ga0172377_10004099_pt1 | contig 14987 bp, 9 predicted proteins | sample Pumphouse3metaG_FD_119749 | JGI IMG/M metagenome (GOLD analysis project Ga0172377, IMG submission 119749) | Leachate microbial communities from a municipal landfill in Southern Ontario, Canada - Pumphouse #3 metaG | ecosystem: Engineered > Solid waste > Landfill > Unclassified | place: Canada... | reverse complement strand
TGAATCCGACAAGATGTCTGGCATACTATCTAAACATGCACGACATCAGCAGCACATTGATCAGCTCACCAATGCAGGTAGGTTCAAGACGCTTATTCTCTTGGCAGGGCAACTGGCAATGAAAATTCCTAAGTATGCGCAAAGAGGAATCAATTCGCTTGCGTAGGTTGCTACCTGATTCTTCTAAATGCCTATCCCCCCTTCTATATTTTCATCATTTCCGTTTCGTTGCTTCATGTTTCATTAAGGTGCTTGCGATGTGGTTTTTTTTCACGCAGATTTCGCGGATTGCGCAGATGTTTGCTTTGCAAACGGCTACGCGTTGTTAGGTAAAGCAATTCGAGCAACCATCACTTTGAATACACCTATTTACTCAGGTAGGACAATCTTCGCCATCCATGCCATCGGCACGTTATTATCTCATGCACCCCGCATGGTAAATCTGCGCCATCTGCGTCATCTGCGTGAGAAACAACTCCCCATGTATGTGTGCGTACCGGTTGATGGTGTCGTGTGGGTGCATCTTGCGTATGGTGCGTCGTTGCGGACATACACGGGGTATGTCCCTACATTGTTGTCGTATGTGTGTCGTGAATATTGTTCGTCGTTTGCAAAACAAACATACGCCAAATCTACATATACAGAGAGTGGATAGAGCTTCCATCTGCCAACTTGTCATTTATTTTTGGTCAGGCACGTCATTTGAGACAAAATTTGTAGAAGTAAAAAATATTAGAGAGAAGAAATATTATGACATTCGACAAATTTACAATTAAGGCGCAAGAGGCTATTCAAGAAGCGGTGAACACCGCCCAACAAGCCCATCAGCAAGCCATCGAGCCAATACATCTGCTACAAGGCATCATGCAAAAGGGTCGTGACGTTACTAACTTCGTATTTCAGAAGTTGGGTGTGAACACCATGCAGATCGAGAATCTTGTGCAACAAGAGATCCAGCATCTACCCCGTGTGGATGGTGGGCAACCCTATTTTTCAAATGATGCCAATGCGGTGTTGCAACAAGCCGTAGAGACATCCCAGAAGTTGGGTGACGAGTTTGTGTCAATCGAACCCATGTTGTTAGCCTTGCTCAAGGTGAACAGCACCGTGAGCCGTATCCTTAAGGATGCAGGCGTAAACGAACAAGAGATGACCAAGGCCATCAACGAACTCCGTCAAGGTCAGAAGGTGCAAAGTCAGAGCGGCGATGAGAATTATCAGGCGCTTTCCAAATATGCGAAGAACCTGGTCGAGGATGCCCGCAAAGGCAAGCTTGACCCGGTGATCGGACGTGACGAAGAAATACGCCGTGTGTTGCAAATCCTATCTCGTCGTACGAAGAACAACCCTATATTGATAGGTGAGCCAGGTACTGGTAAGACGGCCATTGCCGAGGGTTTGGCACAACGTATCGTTCGTGGTGACGTGCCGGAGAACTTGAAGAACAAGCAGCTCTTCTCCCTTGACATGGGTGCGCTGGTGGCAGGTGCGAAGTATAAGGGTGAGTTTGAGGAACGTTTGAAGAGCGTGATCAAGGAGGTGACCAATTCAGATGGCAACATCATCCTCTTCATAGACGAGATTCACACGCTCGTAGGTGCAGGTGGTGGTGAAGGTGCCATGGATGCCGCCAATATCCTGAAGCCGGCGTTGTCGCGTGGCGAACTTAGGGCAATAGGTGCAACGACACTCAACGAGTACCAGAAATACTTTGAGAAGGACAAGGCATTGGAACGTCGTTTCCAAACCGTCATGGTGAATGAACCGGACGAGCTCGATGCCATCTCCATACTCCGTGGATTGAAGGAGCGCTATGAGAACCATCATAAGGTACGTATCCAGGACGATGCTTGTATCGCCGCCGTGAAGCTCTCGGAGCGTTACATCTCCGATCGGTTTCTGCCGGACAAAGCCATCGACCTGATGGACGAGGCCGCCGCCAAACTACGTATGGAGCGCGACTCCGTGCCCGAAGAGTTGGATGAGATCACGCGTAAGCTCAAGCAATTGGAGATTGAGCGCGAGGCCATCAAGCGTGAGAACGACGTGGACAAGATCAAGCAACTTGACAAAGACATCGCCGAGTTGCAAGACCAAGAGCGTCAATACCGTGCCAAATGGGAGTCGGAGAAGGGATTGGTCAACAAGATCCAACAAGACAAGGAGGAGATGGAAAACCTCAAGTTTGAGGCAGACCGTGCCGAGCGTGAGGGCAACTATGGAAAGGTGGCCGAGATACGCTATGGCAAGTTGAAGAGCCTTCAGGATGACATTGACAATATCCAACAACAACTGAAGTCAACCCAAGGCAACCAGGCCATGATACGTGAGGAGGTGACGGCAGACGACATCGCCGAGGTGGTGAGTCGTTGGACGGGCATACCTGTCACTCGTATGATGCAAAGCGAGCGCGATAAGTTGCTCCATTTGGAGGAAGAACTCCATAAGCGTGTCATTGGTCAGGAGGAGGCCATCCAGGCCGTTGCAGATGCCGTGCGTCGTAGCCGTGCCGGACTTCAAGATCCGAAGAAGCCTATCGCCTCTTTTATCTTCCTAGGTACCACGGGTACGGGTAAGACCGAGCTCGCCAAGACGTTGGCGGAGTACCTCTTCAACGATGAGAACATGATGACACGTATCGATATGAGCGAGTATCAAGAGAAGTTCAGTGTGTCTCGACTCATTGGTGCACCTCCGGGATACGTAGGTTACGATGAGGGAGGACAGCTCACCGAGGCCGTAAGGCGCAAGCCCTATAGTGTGGTGTTGTTCGATGAGATAGAGAAGGCACACCCGGACGTGTTCAACATCTTGTTGCAAGTGCTCGACGACGGACGTTTGACCGATAATAAAGGGCGTGTGGTGAACTTCAAGAACACGATCATCATCATGACGTCCAACATCGGTAGCCAATATATCCAAGAACAATTTGGCAACCTCAACGAGGCTAATCGCACCGAAGTGATTGACAACACGCAGAGAAACGTGATGGAAATGTTGAAGAAGAGCGTGCGTCCGGAGTTCCTCAACCGTATCGATGATATCATCATGTTCTTGCCGTTGACAAAGCAGGAGATTGGCGAGGTGGTAACGCTTCAGATGAACTGCGTGAAGAAGATGCTAGAACCGCAAGGCTTTGACATCCAATGGACTCAATCGGCCATCGATTGGCTCTCGAATGTGGGTTATGACCCTGAGTTTGGTGCACGACCGGTGAAGCGTGCCATTCAGGACTATGTGCTCAACGATTTGTCCAAACGAATACTTGCCGAGGGCATAACACGTGAGAAGCCTATCGTCGTGGATGCCGATATGAATGGGTTGGAGTTCCGCAACTAAGGCGTAAACATTTTAGTGGATATTTTAAGGAGAATACGTTCAGAAAGAGCGTGTTCTTTTTTTTTATTGCCTCATAGTGAGACATTGACTTTGTTTGCTCGACAATGGTAAGATAATTTCATTATAAAAGCAACCCCAAATATGAATATTATAATTATCAATATGCAATGCCATAAAGGCAAAGCTAAGAGAATAAAAAAATAGAAAGAAGTAAAAAAAAATATGCCATTTTATGATGGTAAATAATCAAATAGATATTATATTTGCAATATAAAAACCTACAAGAGGTAAGACTTGACCATAAACAAAACTCTTCAAGGAAATCATTTAATCCTTTGACCTTATGTATAAGCGTATCTTCAGATTGCAACATCTACTTGCTAGCTTTCTGCTTGTTGCATTGATAAGCAGTTGTGTAGATAGTCAGACCGACTATGAAAGCATTGACAAGAACATTCAAGTGTCCGTGAACGATTTGAAATTCAAATTCGGAACGACGGAGAAAATCATGCTTCGCGATCTTCTGAAGGTTAGCGGCAACTTGAATAGTGATGCCAACAATCTATACAATATTGTCAATATGGGAGAACGAAACTTTTCGTATCTGATAGATCCCATCCTTGTGCAGATACCAGAGCAACACTTCGCCATCCCTGCCAACCTGCTCCAGAACTATCTACCTTTGGCCACCAAGCCACGCACACGTTCCCTTGGCTTCACCACCGATTACATTCCCTTTAATGTCGAAGGCGACCTAAAGATGGCCGTGGAATGGAAGAGTGCTATCAAGGCCGTGGAGCGCATTGACCTCCAAAACACTAACATGGGACTTGCCTTTGCTCTTACTGGTGCGGACGCACAAAAGTTTGCCATCGTAGGCTTGGAAGGATTGACGATAACCATGCCATCATTTATCAAGTCCAAACAACTGGGAGCGGGCAATGTGTTGAGCGTGCCCAATTTTACTTCGACACAAGGCGTGCAAATGGTGTCTCTGGGCAATATTACGGTAGATGCCGTAGCGTTTGACCAAGCGCTTGCAAATGGTTCGCAACCAGAAGGAATCTTTAAGGTTCAAGGCAAGGTAAAGCTAACCTTGCAATCCAACACAACGTTGACGAGTAGTACCGACCTGACGTCAGAAGTGATATTGACGGTCAATGGGAATGGTACGGCTATGCCCGAAGCCACGAGCATGCGCGGCATATTCAGCTATCCGGTGAATGCTGGGCAAATGAGCTTTAGCATCAAAAACGAGTTGCCCGAGGGCCTCGGTCCAGACTCCCTTCGCCTTACGCCTACCAATGTTACGGTGCGCCTAAATGCCGACATGACTCAGATACCCGTAGGATTCGTAGTTCAGAATGCCGAAATCTCTGGAAAATACGGTACAGGAACCAAGTCGGAAAGCTTGTTGCAAGCCCCCATAACCTTGGACAAGAGGCAGGGAAACATCGTGTACCTCTATCAAGGCAACACGCCTTATGACACGGAAGCCATTGCACCGACGGCCAAACTGGCAAAGGTGAACGGCTTTGATACGTTGCTTGAGAGTGTGCCGGACTCACTTACCTTCAAATTTGCACAAGATGACGTCCAACTAAAGCAAGAGACGACGACCATCGAATTTGGGAAGAACTACGATGTGAATGTGAGTTACAAGCTCTTTGTGCCATTCGCATTCGACAAGGGCCTCAAGATTTATTACGATCGTTCCACCGATCCTTTGACATGGAACACCAACGATTGGAAAGCCGACAAGCTCATCATTGAAGTGAATGGCACGGCTGAATCTACGATTCCTTTGGACATAGACCTTCAGGTAGAGGCGCTTGACAAAGACGGAAAGGTGCTTGACCTCAAGCTTGACGGGATTCACGTGAATGCTTCCACCAACGACCAACCTACCGAAACGACCATTCAGATAAAATCCAACGAGGTGAGCAGCAACGTGGTGAAGAGTATCGACCGCTTCCGTTTTGTTGCCAAAGGTAACGCCGAAGGTGACAACAATAGCCTTCGTAGCAACCAATACCTGCAACTCAAGGATGCAAAGGTAAAGGTCTCTGGGAAAGTGCTCATTGATTTGAACAATAATTAATGATCAGCACTCGCTATAATCAAGTTAGTATTCACTACATCACCAACTCGTTTCAAACCATGACTATCAAACATACAAAGTCTCTTGCCACTACCCTATTGCTTGTCTTAACAAGTATGGCAGGCCATGCACAATATGTACAGAACAATTATTTCATGGAGACGGCACTATTGCGCCATCAGTCGAACCCAGCCTTCCTCCTTGATGACAAGTATATGACCATCCCCTTTCTGGGCAATATCCATGTAGGTGCATCGGGAAATTACGGTGCAAGCACCTTCATCTATAGCATCGACCCCGCCAAGAACAACGGTTATAAATGGGGGACGTTCATGCATTCCGATGTGAGCAATGAAATGTTCTACAACAAATTGGGCACAAGTGACGTGCGTACGTTTACCAATCTCAATCTCAATGTATTATCAATTGGCTTCAACGCATTCCATGGCACAAACCTCATCGAGGTGAACGTACGTTCCAATGCGGCCGTTAGCCTCCCCAACGAACTCTTTAGGTTTGCCAAAGATCCATCCGCCAAGACGGAATACGACTTCAGCGGAATGGGTGCTCGTGCGCAGGCATACACCGAAGTGGCCCTGGGACATGCCCATCGCATCAACAAAAACCTTACCATCGGTGCGAAGGTCAAGGTGCTCTTTGGCGGAGCATACGCAAACGTGGATGTTGAAAAGCTTCATTTGACGATGATGGAAGACGAATGGGCGGTACAGGGGCGAATCGTTGGGTCTGCCGCTATTCTGAAGTCACACATTGCACTCGACTCCGATGGGCAATTCAAGGATGTTGAGGACGTGAAACCTGGAGTAACAGGTCTTGGTCTGGCTATGGACTTGGGTGCCACCTATCAGATACCAGGAGTCAAGGGGTTAACATTAAGCATGGCGCTTAACGATATGGGGTTCATCAGTCATAGTAAAGCTCAAAACTACAAGCCAATCAAGGACACCGACTGGACTTTCTCCGGCTTTAATAATGCCTACGTTACATCGGACAAGCAAAACTCCCAGGACGTGGGTGACGAGTTTGAGCAGATGGGCGAAGATCTAAAAAGTCTTATTCGTTTCGAGGAGACACCCGAGAAAGGCGTTAATAGTAGCATACCCATGACAATGAATATCGGCGTAGAATATGACATGCCTTTCTATGATAAGATGAGCGTGGGTTTGCTCCATACGGAACGCATGAATGACATAGCGCCTTGGAATTCCACGATGCTAACGGCACGTGTGCGTCCGGCGAAGGTCTTCGAGGCATCTCTCTCCACCTCGGTAGGCACATCCCATGCGCAACTTGGTGGTGCCGTCAGCCTTCATTGTACTGGGTTCAGCTTGATGCTATCAACCGATAATTTCATCACTAAGGTTTCCAAACAATACATTCCCATCAACAACATAAGCACTAATGTAACATTAGGTGTTGGCATCCCTTTGAAATAGAGAAAAAATTCGGGGAAGTGAAATGAGTGGAAGTGACCATGATAGCCATTGCTGATATAAATGGCTTGAATGTTTCTGAACTAATGTATTGGTATATAAATACTTGCGATTTATCTTCAATAGAGAAGAAAGTATAGAATTGAGAGAATGATTTTGAAAGCCATCTCTTTCTTTTGGTAAGAAGGGGTGGCTATTTTTAATACTTTCTTATTTGTTTTCCAGGTCTTTCAACCGCTTTTTGTACCTTTACAAGCAATAACTTAATTTCGAACATCACATGGAAAATACTATTGTTGTCTATAGCTCACGATATGGAGCGACACGTCGATATGCCGAAGAACTCGCAAAACGCTTACAAGTTAAGGCCGTAGATTATCGCAAAGTCAATCTCTCCTACCAATATGACTCCATCATTTATCTTGGAGCCATGTATGCTGGTGGTGTGAAGGGTCTGAAGGATACCATGAAGAAATTGTCCGATGTCTCACAAACCAATATCATGGTGATCACGGTTGGAATTACGGATCCGACGAATCTAGAGAACCAAGAAAGCATCAGAAAGGCCATCAAGGAGCAAATGTCGCCCAAGGTGTTTGCAAAGATGCAGATCTTTCATCTACGCGGTGCAATAGATTATAAACGCTTCAAGCTATTGGACAAACTATTGATGCGTACGGTCTATAAGAAGGTTAGCAAAATGCCGGAGGAAGAACGTACGCCCCAGATCAGGGCCTTGATGGAGACCTATGGTCAAACGGTGGATTTTGTTGACTTTTCATGCCTTGACAAGATCATCGACCAAATTAATAAAAATGTCTAAGTGTGAATTTTGAAATGAAACAATATTGAGTTAAATCCGTTCTTTCTGGCTTGAAATGGTTTATTTTCATCTGTTTTATTATTTTTTTTTCATGAAATAAGTATCTTTGCAAGAAATAAACATCAACCTATAAACTATGGAAGAAATGGAAAAGGAAGAGGTAAGGCTTCCCGAAAACGCGTTTAGAGAATTAAAAGAGGGCGAAGAATACGTTCCCATCATGAAGCCGGAAAATGTCTATCCGGAAGTAAACACATGGTCTGTTATGTGGGGCGTTCTTATGGCTATGCTTTTTTCGGCAGCTGCCGCTTACCTTGGACTCAAGGTAGGACAAGTCTTTGAGGCCGCCATTCCTATCGCTATTATCGCCGTAGGCGTGTCCTCGGCAACAAAGAGAAACAAGGCTCTAGGCGAGAATGTCATCATTCAGAGCATCGGAGCTTGTTCGGGTGCGGTAGTAGCTGGTGCTATTTTCACCCTACCGGCTATTTATATCTTGCAGGCGAAATATCCGGACATGACCACGTCGTTCTTCAATATGTTTTTCGCCTCTGCCTTAGGAGGTGTTCTAGGCATACTATTCCTTATCCCCTTCCGCAAGTATTTCGTGAGTGAAATGCACGGTAAGTATCCCTTCCCGGAGGCTACGGCGACCACACAAGTACTCGTGTCTGGTGAAAAGGGCGGCGACCAAGCCAAGCCATTATTGATTGCCGGTATCGTGGGAGGACTCTATGACTTCATCGTGGCCAGCTTTGGTTGGTGGAATGAGAACTTCACAAGTCGTTTCATCGGATGGGGACAAGAGCTCGCCGACAAAGCAAAGCTCGTGTTTAAGGTGAACACCAGTGCTGCCATTGTTGGTTTGGGATATATTGTCGGACTCAAATATGCACTCTATATTTGCTTCGGTTCAGTGGTCGTATGGTGGCTTATCGTTCCAGGTATGTCCCTACTCTTCCACGACCAAGTGCTCAACATGTGGGATCCTTCCATTACGTTGGCCGTTGGACAAATGAGCCCAGAACAAATCTTCAAGGCCTACGCTCGTAACATTGGTATTGGTGGCATCGCCATGGCCGGTGTAATAGGCATTATCAAAAGTTGGGGGATCATCAAAGATGCCGTTGGTCTGGCCTCTAAGGAACTCAAAGGCAAGGGTGCGGGAATCGACGAAGTGAAACGCACTCAGCGCGATATCTCCTTCAAGATCATTGCCATTGGTAGTATTATCGTCATCTTGTTGACATTCGTTTTCTTCTGGTTGGGAGTAATGAAAGGCAATGTCTTCTTCGCCGTGGTTGGCATCTTGCTAGTCACCGTCATTACATTCCTATTCACAACGGTTGCTGCCAATGCTATCGCCATCGTGGGTACCAACCCTGTTTCGGGCATGACACTTATGACGCTTATCATGGCCAGCGTAGTGATGGTAGCGGTAGGTCTCAAGGGCCCTGGCGGAATGATTGCTTCTCTCATCATGGGAGGCGTGGTCTGCACGGCCTTGTCAATGGCCGGTAGCTTCATCACCGACTTGAAGATAGGTTACTGGTTGGGCACCACTCCTAAGAAGCAGGAGACATGGAAGTTCCTTGGAACGCTCGTGAGTGCGGCCACCGTAGTGGGTGTGATGATTGTGCTCAACAAGACCTACGGCTTCTCTAGCGGACAACTTGCCGCTCCACAAGCCAACGCCATGGCCGCGGTCATCGATCCGTTGATGAATGGCGTGGGTGCCCCATGGATTCTTTACGGCATCGGTGCGGTCATCGCCATCATACTTGATCGACTTCATATTTCCGCTTTGGCTTTTGCTCTCGGTATGTTTATCCCCTTGGAGCTCAACATTCCACTTGTCGTGGGTGGAGCCATCCATTGGTATGTGGAATCACGTTCCAAGGATAAGAAGGTCAACGAAGCTCGTGGCGAGAAGGGTACGCTCATTGCTAGCGGCTTCATCGCCGGTGGCGCCTTGATGGGTGTGGTCAGTGCGTTGCTTAAGTTCGGTGGTATTGAACTCTCCATCGCCGATACATGGTGGACCAACCCATTGTCAGAGATATTCTCACTTCTGGCTTACGTGATACTGATTGCCTATTTCATTTGGGCAACAAAGGCAAAGAAGAAAGCCTAGGGCATCATACATTACAATAAGAGAGCGGAGAAAGGCCATTGTGACTTTTCTCCGCTCTTTTATTTATGGTCAAACTTCAGAAAGTCGACCAACAAGTGATGAGACGATGCTTCTACTTATGCGCCGTGGAAGAGATACTCTGCTTGGGTATCCTTGCATATCTCAGTGAATAGCCTTTCGGTCAAATCATCCGCTACGTCAAGGGCACTTTCAAGAATATTTGTTTGGAATTGTTGGAGTGAATCTTGAGCCTTCAAGGGTTGATCTTGATATATGTGCATATAATCGGTTTCGAACTCATATTGACGTTGGTCGCATTCGCCCTCGAATCGAAGCCAACGCTCCTTGATGATTGGCGCATACTTGTTGTAGTTCACCATCCCCAAAGCTTGCACATGGCGGAACTTCCAATAGGCACTATCATTGGAACTTTGTTCATTTCCCGTCTGATAGGACTTGGGATAAGTCGTTGCACCTTGGTAATAAGGCAAGAAGACACTAAGATCAGCCATACCCATGGCCATATAGGTACAACACCCAATCGCTTGTGGTAGCCATGGACGCACCGTAATGATATGTGTCTGGCATGTTCGGAAGATGCTTATTGGCCGCCATGGTTCCTTGCCATTATTGTGCAAATACGGATCATGAGAAGTGCCATCATAATGGAATCGGAATGCCTTACGAAGGTCAGAAAGACTTATCTTATGTTCTGGCTGGGCATAAACGGGGAACGTGTTCTTGGTGACATCACTCTCCAATTTTGGCGAGAATATCTTTTGCAATGCCCAAACGCGTGGGTAGTTGTAAGTCGTGTCTTGCTCCTCGTCACGAGAATAAGCCTCATGGAAATCGAACTTTCCTTGTTTTGGGTCATAGAGTCCGTTCTTTTCGGCAAACTCTATGAGATCATTAGAGGCGAGGTAGTTAGCTTTATCTTTCGGATCATAATCCCGGAACCGACTCTGATTACCTGAAACGAAGTACTTGTCATTGGGAATCCTACAAGCAAGCCAACGGTGTCCACAAGCGTTTTCAAGGTACCAGATCTCGTCCTGGTCAACGAAACTAATGCCAAAGCCCTCGGCTGATCCATGCTCCTCAATGAGTTGGCCTAGTCGTTCCGCGCCTTCGCGCGCCGTGTGGATGTAAGGCAAGGTGATGTTGAACGCACTATTCTCGGCTACCCCACTCTCCACATACGGGTCGAAGGCCAAGGCTTTGTCCGACGAGAAGATGGTCTCCGTGGCGCTCATCCCCACTCCCGCGGTATTGAAGCCTGCCGAGCCCCAATGACCTGGCAACGAATAATCGGGCATGGCACTATAACCAAGGCGCACCTTTGGTAACTTGCAACGGAAGGAGCTATCACGGGCAACGAACTCCTCCGGGCCATTATCGGTGTCCTCATACAACTCAAGGTTCTTGGCTTGAAGGCAATCGAAGTCTTCGGAGCGTGCACAAACCAATGCACCATCAGTAGTCTGATCTTTACCAACAATAATTGTGGTACATTCTGAAAGTTTATTTTTCTTCATCATATCGAAATTTAAATCAATGAATTTTTCTTTTTTGCATCCTTAGTCTCATTGATGAGAAAGAGGAATATTCCTGACTTGGAACGCCCAAAAAAGTCTCAAGAATTTTATTGAAACTAAGGTTGAGACAAACTTACATGTTTTTGATGACAATCGTCATTCATTATTCGAAAATCTTTAGATTCGTTTGGGCTTGTGATTCAAATTGATTCACCGAGTGATTCAATTTGTTTTACTTCATGATTCAATTTGATTCATCGTGTGATTCAATTTGAATCACAATCGCAACTTGTTGCTTTGATTGAGATAAAGTGATTTAACTCATTCGTTATTAATGATATTGCGCTCTATCTCAAATACTATTAGCTTTCTGGAGATAATTTGTTCGAACGGCAAACAATCGCTTTATTTCAACATCGCTTTAGTCATCGGAAGTATTTAAAGGAGTTATATACACCAGAGATTAGTTTTCATTATGAAAGCATGACTATGATAATAAAATTGAGTAACTTTGTATCTGAGTGCATGGACAATCATAGTTGTTCACTTGTTGCCCTGCATCATTTTATAAAGTTATAATATAATGAATGAAATAGATTTTAAATACACCGACGAGCGATTTGGTGACATCCAAATGTTGCGTTATCGCCTTAATGGATTCGACGAACTCACTCTTCAACAAAAGAAGTATATATACTATTTAAGCGAGGCAACACTCGCTGGTCGCGATATCACGTTTGACCAATTTGGGCGTTACAATTTGCTTATTCGGAATACATTGGAGGCGGTATATACTCATTTTTCTGGAGCCAACGATGATAAGAACTTTGTGGAAATGACCGAATACTTGAAGCGTGTTTGGTTTTCCAATGGTATTTACCACCACTATGGAAGTGAGAAATTCGCCCCCAATTTTTTGGAATCATGGTTTAGGGATGCCGTTAATGGTCTTGACACCAAACTTTTGCCCAAGGGATGGGATTCTTGGGAAAGTGTGCTTCATGAGATTTGTCCGGTCATCTTTGACCCAACCATCATGCCAAAGCGCGTGAATCAAGCCGATGGGGAGGACTTGGTACGTACTTCCGCCTGCAACTTCTATGAAGGCGTAAGTCAAGAGGAGGTAGAGAATTATTATGCCTCCATGAAGAAAGATGATTCTGGCGATGGACAACCAAGTTATGGACTCAACTCCAAACTTGTGAAAAAGGATGATCGGCTTGAGGAATTGACTTACACCACAAATGGGCTTTATGGTTCTACCATCAAACAAATCGTCTATTGGCTTGACAAAGCGAAGGCCGTTGCGGAGAATGAACAACAACGCGAAGTGCTCTCTTTGCTTATTAAGTACTATGAAACGGGCGATATTGGAATCTTTGACGATTACTCCATTGCCTGGTTAAAGGAACAGGACGGCCGTGTAGATTTCATTAATGGTTTTATTGAGGTCTATGGAGATCCTTTAGGATTGAAAGGTTCTTGGGAAGGTATCGTTGAGTTTAAGGATTTGGAGGCCACACGCCGAACACAATTGATATCACAAAACGCTCAATGGTTTGAGGATCATTCGCCCGTGGATCCCCGATTTAAAAAGCCAACCGTCAAAGGTGTCACGGCTAATGTCATCAATGCGGCTATGTTGGGTGGAGACGAATATCCAGCCTCGGCCATTGGCATAAACCTTCCCAATGCAGATTGGATTAGAGCTCAATATGGGTCTAAAAGTGTCACGATAGCAAACCTTACCGAGGCCTACAATAAAGCCGCCAAGGGTAATGGATTCGATGATGAGTTTGTCATCGATGATGAAACGCGTAGACTCATTGATCAATATGGCGACATTTGCGATGACCTCCACACCGACTTGCACGAGTGCCTAGGGCATGGTAGCGGCCAGCTGCTCCCCGAAGTTGCTCCAGATGCACTCAAGGCATATGGAAGTACGATTGAGGAAGCTCGCGCCGACCTCTTCGGGCTCTACTACCTTGCTGATCCGAAGTTGCAGGAATTGGGACTAGTACCCAACGGCGAGACCTACAAAAGCCAGTATTATCACTATATGATGAACGGTCTGATGACCCAAATAGTGCGTATCAAACCTGGTCAACAGATAGAGGAAGCACACATGCGTAATCGGGCAATCATCGCTCAATGGTGCTTGGAGAATGGTGGAAATACCGTGGAATTGGTGCAAAGAGAAGGAAAGACATACGTAAAAATCAACGATTACCCTACCCTACGACAACTCTTCGCCCAACTTTTGGCGGAGATACAACGCGTCAAGAGTATGGGAGACTATGACGCGGCTAGGCAAATGGTGGAGCGTTATGGTGTGAAGATTAATCCCGATTTGCATACCGAAGTACTTGATCGTTATGCCAAGCTTGACATAGCGCCATATAAGGGATTCATCAACCCCGTGATGATGGCGGAAAAAGATGAGAGTAGAGAGATAACCGATATAAAACTCGACTATACGGAAAGCTATACTCACCAGATGTTGAGATATAGTGATGAATATGGTACATTAATCTAAAGACAATGGCAAACGAAGAGATACAACAAAAGCTGAAGCAGATTAAGCAAAGTTTCAGGCTTTCGATGAATGGCCCAACGGCTCAATCCATGCGTGACAAAGGCGTGGAATATAGAGTTAATTGGGGTGTTCCCTTCATCGATTTGAAACGGATGGGTAAAGAGATTGGACAAGATTATGATCTTGCCATCGCTCTTTGGAAGGAGGATATACGTGAGTGCAAAATCTTGGCTACTCTTGTCATGCCAGCCGATATGATGCCTTTTGAAGTAGCGGAGATATGGATGGAACAAACCCACTCTCAAGAAATGACCGAGATGCAGGCTTTCAACCTTTACCAATACGTGTCCTACGCACCTGAACTGGCTTACCAATGGATGGCTAATGATGGTGAGTACTATCAGATTTGTGCGTACAACATCATGTCAAGACTATTCATGAAGGGACAAGAACCCAATGAGCGTGGTATCCATGAGTTCCTTGACCAAGCCATCACATCCATGAAATCGGACTCTCAAGGAATAAGTCATTCGGCGATGAATGCCATTAGACATTTCTCCAATCTAGGTCTGATGTATGAACGTGTGGCGAAGTCGGCCATGCAAAAAGAAGGTATTGAACTATTGCAATAAGACAAGAATAATATATCTCTATAATATAGGATATTAACAACGTATATTATTATAATAATATACGTTGTTTTTAGATGTCTTGTCGAGATAGACTGACGATATTTGGAGAGGAGAGCTAACGATAAATCTAAAGCTCTCCTCTTTTAATTGCATTCATGATGTTGGCCGGTGGACGTTGGTTAGCTAACTCATTCTTCATAAAATCCATGTAGGGAGCAACGTGTTCAAAGAATCGTTGATAACCTTCACATAAATAATTGAGGTTGTGTTCTCCATCCTTGGTATCAACAAATCTATTCTTTGGACACTCGCCATTGCACGCAAAGAGCCATGCGCATTCTTTGCATTGGGTTGGTAGACTAGCTTGCTTGGCCAAACCAAACGAGCGTTGACGCTCGCTATACATCATTTCGGTAATGGTTTGCTC